>Ga0302314_10000023_pt1 | contig 261447 bp, 253 predicted proteins | sample III_Palsa_N2_3_FD_200533 | JGI IMG/M metagenome (GOLD analysis project Ga0302314, IMG submission 200533) | Peat permafrost microbial communities from Stordalen Mire near Abisko, Sweden - III_Palsa_N2_3 | ecosystem: Environmental > Terrestrial > Soil > Palsa > Peat permafrost | place: Sweden... | reverse complement strand
ACTCGTCGAAGACGCCGACCTGGATCCGGTTCACCTCGACGCGGGCGACCATATAACGGCCGGTCTCTCTGAGCCACGGCGACCGCGCCCGCTTCAGGCTCGTGAACCGGCCGGAGGCGAGGTCGAAGTCGCCGCCGTAGAAGGCCCGCGCGCCCTGCAGATAGGCGAGGAAGGCCTTGCCTGCGGCGGAATGGATCTTGCCGGCGCCGTCGTCGAAGGCGCTCTGGTCGACGCCGCTCGCCGGACAGGTGGCGGGCATGGCCCTGCGCGCCGCGATCAGCGCCGCTTGCTCGTCCGCGGGCGGCGCGTCCGGACCCTTGGCGATCTCGGCGTCGAAATTGGTGAGGCCGGCGGAGTTGCTGCGGCACCGCGAGCCCTCGCCGGTGTCGAGGTCGCCGTCGTCTGACGCGGCCGGCTTGGGCTCGAGGCGGCCCACGAGCGTCGCCCAGTCGAACATCGGCTCGACCGCCTCGGGGTTCGCCAGCGGCGTGGCCTTGGCGTGCGTGTCGGCCCACAGCAGGATCAGGTTGACGCGGGTGTCGTTGCCGGGGCTCAGGATCGCGGTGTTGTCGCAGCCTGAATATTCGTTGTGGGCCAGCTTCCACGTCGGCACGCAGGTGAAATCGCCGCTGGCCATCGCCGGCCCGCCCCAGGCGATGCAGGCGACGAACAAGACCGCAAGGACGCCGAGCGCCCGCATATCGGCGATGGCGAGGCGAATGCGCATGAGCCCTCCCCCTAGCCCGCACGGCGCGATCAACGTCTCACAATGGCGACCGGAGCAGCTTGAAATCAAGCCCGCGGCGCGGGCGACTCAGCCTTTGCGCTTCGGCGCGGGCCGGTGGCCGGACGGAGCCTTCGCCCGCGCCCAGCCCGGCTTGTAGGTCTTGGGCTTGGCCGGCTCGGCTTCGGGCGCGGCGCGAGCGCGCCTCTGGGGCGACTTGGCGGCAGGGGCGGCGGCCGGCGTCTTGTAGAGCGCCCGGTCGCCCTTGGGCAGATTGGCCGGGGCTATGTATTGGCCCAGTTGCTCGCGGATGACGCGTGGACCGACTTCCTCCACCGCGCCGGGTTCCAGGGTTCCGAGCGCGAAGGGTCCATAGGCCACGCGGATCAGACGATTGACCTTGAGGCCCAGCGCCTCGAGCACGCGGCGCACCTCCCGGTTCTTGCCCTCGGCGATGGAGAGGGTGATCCACACATTGGCCCCGCTCGCACCCTCCCGCGCCTTGTCCAGGTGGGCCTCGATGGCGCCGTAGCGCACGCCCTCCACGGTGAAGCCGTCCTTCAGCCCGTCCAGCCTGGCCTGGTCGATGCGACCGAGCGCTCGCGCCCGGTAGCGCCGCTTCAGGCCCGTGGCGGGCAGTTCGAGCGCCCGCGCCAGGCCGCCGTCGTTGGTCAGGAGCAGCAGGCCTTCGGAGGAAAGGTCCAGTCGCCCGACCGAAATCACCCGCGGCAGGCCCGGAGGCAAGGCGTCGAACACCGTGGCTCGGCCCTTCGGATCGCGGTGGGTGGTCATCAGGCCTTGCGGCTTGTGGTAGCGGAAGAGGCGCGTCGGCTCGGCCGCGTTCGCCACCGCGCCCTCGACGGTGAGGATGTCGCGCGGACCGACCTTCACCGCCGGGCTGGTCAGGATGACGCCGTTCAGCGCCACCTTGCCCTCGCCGATCAGGCGTTCGATGTCGCGCCGCGAGGCGACGCCGGCCCGGGCCAGAACCTTGGCGACGCGATCGCCTTCCCAGGTCCCTTGACCCTCGACGCTGGGCGGTTTTCGGTGTGGAGGATGGCCGACCATGACGAGATGACCATGCGCATCGCCCTCGGCCTCGCGCAAGACGCCGCGGCGGCCGGCGAGGCGCCCATAGGGGCGGTGATCGTCGATCCGGCCACCGGCGAGATCGTCGCTCGCGCGGCCAACGCCCCCATCGCCGGCCACGACCCGACGGCCCATGCCGAGATCCTGGCTCTGCGCGCCGCCGCCGCCGCGCGCGGCAACTACCGCCTGACCGGCCTCACGCTCTTCGTCACCCTGGAGCCGTGCGCCATGTGCGCCGGGGCGATCAGCCACGCCCGTATCGGCCGGCTGGTGTTTGGCGCGGCGGACGCCAAGGGCGGCGGCGTGATCCACGGCGCCAAGGTGTTCGACCACAAGACCTGTCACTGGCGACCCGAGGTCGAAGGCGGGGTCCTGGCGGAGGAGAGTGCGGTCCTGCTGCGGGATTTTTTCCGTGCGAGGCGCTGAACGGCGCGCCGCCGCCTTGTCGGTTCTGAGTGCGCGTGCGATAAGATTTCAAACAACCGTTTGAACGGAGGCCGACGCCATGGATTTCGACTACTCCCCCCGCCAGAAGGAGCTGATCCGCCGGGTCTCGGACTTCATGGACGAGCACATCTATCCGGCCGTGCCGATCTATGAGGAGCAAGCCCACGAGGGCGACCGCTGGAAGGTCATCCCCATCGTCGAGGAGCTGAAGGCCAAGGCGCGCAAGACCGGCCTGTGGAACATGTTCATGCCGCCGCATTCCGGCGTGCCGCCGCTGGAAGACACCTTCCAGTTCGAAGGCGTCCAGCTCACCAACATGGAATATGCGCCGATCTGCGAGATGTTCGGCCGCGTCGGCTTCGCCTCGGAAGTGTTCAACTGCTCGGCGCCGGACACCGGCAACATGGAGGTGTTGAACCGCTTCGGCACCCTCGAACAGAAGGAGCAGTGGCTGCGTCCGCTGATGAACGGTGAGATCCGTTCGGCCTTCCTGATGACCGAGCCCAATGTCGCTTCGTCCGACGCCACCAACATCGAAACCGAGATGAAGCGCGATGGCGACCACTATGTCATCAACGGGCTCAAATGGTGGTCTTCGGGCGTCGGCGATCCGCGCTGCAAGGTCGCCATCGTCATGGGCAAGACCAACCCTAACGCCGCCCCGCACCAGCAGCAGTCGCAGATTCTGGTTCCGCTCGACGCGCCGGGGGTGAAGGTCCTGCGCATGCTGCCGGTGTTCGGCTACGACGACGCGCCCCACGGCCACGCCGAGGTGCTGCTCGAGAATGTCCGGGTGCCGGTGGAAAACCTGGTGCTGGGCGAGGGCAGGGGCTTCGAGATCTCCCAGGCGCGCCTGGGGCCGGGACGCATCCACCACTGCATGCGCACCATCGGCGCGGCCGAGGTGGCGCTGGAAAAGATGTGCCGGCGCCTGATGAGCCGCAAAGCCTTCGGCAAATACGTCTCCGAGCATTCGATCTGGGAGCAGCGTGTCGCCACCGCCCGCACCGACATCGAAATGAACCGCCTGCTCTGCCTCAAGGCGGCCGACATGATGGACAAGGCCGGCAACAAGACCGCCCGGCTGGAAATCTCGATGATCAAGGTCTCGGCCCCCAACATGGCCCTGCGCATCATCGACGACGCTATCCAGGCTCATGGCGGCGGCGGCGTCACCTCCGACTTCGGCCTGGCGCGCGCCTACGCCAGCCAGCGCACCCTGCGCCTGGCCGACGGCCCGGACGAGGTGCACAACCGCACCATCGCGCGGATGGAATTCGCCAAATACGGCGACCTGCACGCCAAGATCCGGGCCGAGAAGGAATCCGCCCTCCTGCCTGTGGGTTCGAGGTAGGGTCGGGAGGGCGACGCCCTCTCAGCCTAATAAATACGTCATCCCGGACGACGGCACAGCCGGCGATCCGGGACCCAGGGGTTTCGGGCGCCGGCGCACACCGCCTCTGGGTCCCGGCTCTCCGCGCTAAGATGTGGGAGTTCTATCTCGCCGGCGCCGAGCGCGCTCCGACCGGGATGACGCAACTTTGAGGGGCGAGCTGCGTGGTCAGGCGCTTCCCGCGCGCCCGGCTAGCCGCCGCTGCGGCGCTTCACGCCACGGCTCGGCGTCCGACAGAGCCTGCTCCGCTTCGCCGATGTAGTCGCGGGTGAGCGGCAGGGCGTTGTTGCGCCGGGAGAGCTGGATCTGGAAGTTCATGTGGTCGCCGTGGGTGAAGCCCATCTCGGCGCCGGCGAGATAGAACTCCCACATCCGGCAGAAGCGCTCGTCGTACATCTCGGCCATTTCCGCGCGCCGGGCCCGGAAACGCTCGTACCAGCAGCGCAGCGTCATGGCGTAGTGCAGGCGCAGGATCTCGATGTCGGTGACCATCAGGCCCGCGCGCTCAACGGCCGGCAAAACCTCCGAGAGCGCCGGGATATAGCCGCCCGGGAAGATGTATTTGGCCGTGAAGGCGTCGGTGGTGCTGGGGCCGGAAAAGCGGCCGATCGAGTGGATCAGCGCCACCCCGTCGTCGGTCAGGCGCTCCGACACCAGGTCGAAGAAGGCCTGGTAGTTGGGCCGCCCCACGTGCTCGAACATGCCCACCGAGACAATGCGATCAAAGCGACCGGTCACGTCGCGATAGTCGGTCAGCGAGAACGACACCCGGCCGGCGAGGTCCGCCGCCGCGGCGCGCGCGCGGGCGGCCGCCAGTTGTTCGTCCGACAGCGTCACGCCCTGGACGGCGACGTCCGCGGCGGTGGCCAGGGCGAGCGCCATGCCGCCCCAGCCGCAGCCGATATCGAGCACCTTCTGACCGTCGGCCAGGGCCAGCTTGGCGGCGATGTGCCGTTTCTTGGCCGCCTGCGCCTCTTCCAGCGTCATGTCCGCTCGCTCGAAATAGGCGCAGGAGTACTGCAGGTCGGCGTCCAGGAAGGCGCGGTAGAAATCCACCGACAGGTCGTAGTGGTGGCTGACGTTGCGCCGCGCCGCTTGCCGGGCGTTGTGCTCGTCCTTGAGCCGGGCCCAGCCGCGCTTCAGGGGGCCGGGCCGGGGATAGGTCACCTTGCCGACGCCGTTGCGCCCCGCCAGGTCCAGTAGGTCGCGGATGTCGCCGCGTTCGAACGTCAGGCGCCCGTCCATATAGGCTTCGCCCACGCCCAGGGACCTCTTGGCCATGATCCTGGGCAGGGTGGTGGCGCCGGTGATCTTGACCGCCACCTCGGCCGGGCCGCCGTCGCCCAGGGTCAGACGCCTACCGCCCGGCAGCGTCACCTCCAGCGCCCCGGCCCTGAACATGTCGTTGAGATAGGTCTCTATATTCACTCGACGGATCCTCTGCTCCGCAAACGCTCCGTATGCGTCGGTTGCTCCCGGCGCGGGAGAATTCATTTCGCCCGGCGTGCCTTGACTCGCAATAGGGCGGCGCCTATCTCGCGGCCGTTGGCACTCGCCACCGTCGGCTGCTAATCCGGCGGCGCGCGTCCACGTTCCATCGCTGTCTTTAAGAGACTGTCACTTACGGAGAAAACATCCATGGCGTTTCGTCCGCTCGGCGACCGCGTCCTCGTCCGCAGGATCGAGGAAGAAGAAAAGACCAAAGGCGGGATCATCATCCCCGACACGGCCAAGGAAAAGCCCCAGGAAGGCAAAGTCATCGCCGTCGGCCCCGGGGCCCGTGACGATTCCGGTAAGATCCAAGCCCTTGATTTGAAGGCCGGCGATCGCATCCTGTTCGGCAAATGGTCGGGAAGCGAAATCAAGCTCGACGGCGAAGATCTCCTGATCATGAAGGAGAGTGACGTCCTGGGTGTTCTGGACTGATCGTCCGAACCCCATTCACCCAAAGAATTCAACCCCCCAAGAATTCAACCAACCGGGAGAGCCTAGATCATGGCTGCCAAAGAAGTCCAATTCTCCAGTGACGCGCGCGACCGCATGCTGCGCGGCGTCAATATCCTCGCCAACGCCGTCAAGGTGACGCTGGGTCCCAAGGGCCGCAACGTCGTCCTCGAAAAGTCGTTCGGCGCGCCGCGCTCGACCAAGGACGGCGTCACCGTCGCCAAGGAAATCGAGCTGTCCGACAAGTTCGAAAACCTGGGCGCTCAGCTGATCCGCGAAGTCGCCTCCAAGACCAACGACAAGGCCGGCGACGGCACCACCACCGCCACCGTCCTGGCTCAGGCCATCTGCGTCGAGGGCACCAAGTCCGTCGCCGCCGGCATGAACCCGATGGATCTGAAGCGCGGCGTCGACAAGGCCGTGCTCAAGGTCGTCGAACACATCAAGGCGAGCTCCAAGAAGGTGACCACCAACCAGGAAATCGCCCAGGTCGGCAGCATTTCCGCCAATGGCGACTCCGAGATCGGCGACATGATCGCCAAGGCCATGGAAAAGGTCGGCAATGAAGGCGTGATCACGGTCGAGGAAGCCAAGAGCCTCGACACCGAACTGGATGTCGTCGAAGGCATGCAGTTCGACCGCGGCTATCTGTCGCCCTACTTCATCACCAACGCCGACAAGATGGAGGCGGTTCTCGAGGATCCGCTGATCCTGCTCTATGAGAAGAAGCTCTCCTCGCTGCAGCCTCTGCTGCCGGTGCTGGAAGCGGTCGTGCAATCCTCTCGTCCCCTGGTGATCGTGGCCGAAGACATCGACGGCGAGGCCCTGGCCACCCTGGTGGTCAACAAGCTCCGCGGCGGTCTGCGCGTCGCGGCCGTCAAGGCTCCGGGCTTCGGCGATCGCCGCAAGGCCATGCTTGAAGACATCGCCGTGCTCACCGGCGGCCAGCTGATCAGCGAAGATCTCGGCATCAAGCTCGAGAACGTCACGCTCGAAATGCTCGGCAAGGCCAAGAAGGTGACCATCACCAAGGACGACACCACCATCGTCGACGGCGCGGGCGCCAAGGCCGACATCGAAGGCCGCATCTCGCAGATCAAGCGTCAGATCGAAGACACCACCTCCGACTACGACAAGGAAAAGCTGCAAGAGCGTCTGGCCAAGCTGGCCGGGGGCGTGGCCATCGTCCGCGTCGGCGGCTCCACGGAAGTGGAAGTGAAGGAGCGTAAGGACCGCGTCGACGACGCCCTCAACGCCACCCGCGCGGCGGTCGAGGAAGGCATCGTGCCGGGCGGCGGTGTCGCCCTGCTCAAGGCGATCAAGGCGCTGGAAGGCCTCAAGGGCGACAACGCCGATCAGGACGCCGGCATCGCCATCGTCCGCCGCGCGCTGCAGGCGCCGATCCGCCAGATCGCGGAGAACGCCGGCGTGGAAGGCTCCATCGTGGTCGGCAAGATCCTCGAGAACGCCTCGGGCACCTTCGGCTTCGACGCCCAGAGCGACAAGTACGTGGACATGATCACGGCCGGCATCATCGATCCGGCCAAGGTCGTGCGCACGGCGCTGCAGGACGCCGCCTCGGTGGCCGGTCTGATGATCACCACCGAAGCCGCGATCGTCGAGGCCCCCAAGAAGTCGGCCCCGGCCGGCGGCGGCGGGATGCCCGGCGGCATGGGCGGCATGGGCGACATGGACTTCTAAGTCCGGGTCACCCCGACTGAACCCAAAAGGGGCGGTGTCCGCTAAGGGCGCCGCCCCTTTTTCTTTGGGTCTAGGCTATCTTCGTCAGGAAGCATGGCCGGCGAGGGAAGCGATGGACGAGGACCTGGAGGGCTTGGACAGGGGGGCGCTGATCGCCGAGGCCAAGCGGCTGCGCGCCGGCATCCGTGAGCATCGCGACAGCTCCGGCCACGATCTTTGCTGGCATCATCCGCAGCTCTGGGCGCTGTTGCCGGAGCGTATCGAGCCGGTTGTGGCCGTGCCGCCGTGGCCGAAGTTCCTGCGCGGCTGCATTGCCTATCGCACCTCCCTCGACGCCGAGCTGCCCCACGCTCCCGTCGCTGACATAGACTACGACGAACGCTGAGGCGGGGCTCCGTCGGCTGTCAGGGACGTCCGCCCTTTTTCTTTGCCCAGATGACTTCGGCCGTCGGCGAGGCCCAGGGGCTGGCCAGGTGCCGGGTCAGCGCCAGGCCGAAGAGGCTCGAGCGGCTCATCCCCCAGGCCGCGGCCAGCGCGTCGGCGCGCGCGATCAGGCTCTTGGGCAGGTAGATATTGACCCGCTCGGAGGGGTCCGGCGGACTGGCGCCCAGCGACATGAAGGTGACCACGTCGGCGTCGGCCGGCGGCTCGATGGCGTCGAAGGGAGTGGGGACGGGCAGGGGGCTGTCGGTCTCCGCCGCCTCGGCGAGGGCGGCGGCCAGGGCCTCCTCGGCCCGCGCCGCGGCCTCTTCCTGGCTGTGGCCGGCCGCCACGCAGCCTGGAAAGTCAGGAAACCAGATGGCGAACACGCCGCCGTCGCCACGCTCCAGCACGGCCGGATAGAACCGCTTGGTCATAGGTGTGTGAAATAGCACACCAATGACCCTAAGGAAACACGGATCGCCCGGATGGCGCTCCGCGCCCACGGATGGTCAGAGGATGACGCGTCTCCATTGCAGGCGCGGTGTTCCAAAGTTCATCAACAATCCGACGGAGAGGCGACTGGCTCTCAGATAGTTGAGGATCTGGGCGACGTGTGCGTCGCCCAGGTTGGAGACGGCTTTAAGTTCGACAATAACCTTCTCGGCCACCACCATGTCCGCGACATAAAGGCCAACGCGTTTATCTTTGTAGTGGACCGCGAAGGACTTCTCACTCTCAACGGACAGAGCCGCCAGGCGCAGCTCCTCCGCGAGCGCGTTCCGGTACACGGTCTCCAGGAAACCATGGCCGAGTGCGTTCGAGACGGCGAAGCCGGCTCCAATAATCCGCTCCGTGAGGGAATCGAGCTCTGGGCCGAGGTCAATCCTCATCCGAGGCTATTCCGTGCGGCGCGAAGCGCCATCTGGGTTCATCCGTGTCACCCAGAACGAACCGACTTCAGCGGCTGTCCTTGTCGATGACGGCGTTGATCGCGATGCCGGAGACCCAGCTGGTCAGGCCCAGCACGATCACGGTCAGGATCAGGTTGAGGAATCCATGGATGTGGATGCCATGGATGAACACGGTGACCAGCCAGACGGTGATCGCGTTCACCACCAGCAGGAACAGGCCGAGCGTGATGATGGTGATCGGCAGGGTGAGGATGGTCAGGATCGGCCGAACCACGGCGTTGATCACGCCCAGGAGCAGACCGCCTTCGATGAGGGCGATGGTGGTGTCCACATGCACGCCCGGCACGATCTTGGAGGCGATCCAGAACCCCAGCGCCGTCGCCAGGCCGACAAGGATGAAACGAAGCATGGAGCCTCCTGCCCTAAGGTCAGCAGCCACCTTAGCCGACGGCCGCGAAAATAGAAGAACGGCGTTCAGTTGACGTTGACGCGCGCGTAAAGCGGCGCTACCCCGCGCGGGCGCCGAGGGCCGATCGAGGGCGCGTGGAAACGTCTAGGGAGCCGAAGCCGTCACATGCCCATGGAGCTACGCCGTCCGGAACGGACCTTCACCATTCGCCAGCTGTGCATCGAGTTTTCCTGCACCGCCCGCGCACTGCGCTTTTACGAGGACAAGGGCCTGCTGGCCCCCGCCCGCCAGGGCCTCAACCGCGTCTATTCCTACCGCGACCGCGCCCGCCTGGTGCTGATCCTGCGCGGCAAGCGCGTCGGCCTGCCCTTGGCCGAGATCCGCGAGATCCTGCAACTCTATGACAAGCACGACGGCGGGGCGACGCAGAACGCCCTGGCGGTCGCCAAGTTCCGCAAGCGGATCGTCGCCCTGGAACAACAGCGCGAGGACATCGACCACGCCATCGACGAGCTCCAGCGCGGCGTCGCCGCTCTTGAGGCCAAGCTCGCCGAGGTGGCCGAGGCGCCCATCCGGGCCGTCGAAATGGCGCACTAAGCGCCATGACCTATCGCCCGCCCGTCCGCGAGCACCTGTTCATCCTGGGTGAGGTGCTCGGGATCGAGCAATATAAAGACCTGCCGGGGTTCGCCGACGTCACCATGGATGTCGTCGAACAGATCCTGGACGAGGCGGCCCGCTTCGCCGCCGAGGTGCTCGATCCCCTGAACGCGATCGGTGACAAGGAGGGTTGCCACTGGGCCGCCGACGGCTCGGTGACCACGCCGAAGGGCTTCAAGGACGCCTACCGCGCCCTGACCGCCGGCGGCTGGCCGGCGCTGGGCGCGGCGCCGGAGGTCGGCGGCCAGGGCCTGCCGGCGGTGGTCGGCCTCGCCTTCAGCGAGATGAGCTCGGCGGCCAACATGGCCTTTTCCATGTATCCGGGCCTCACCCACGGCGCCTATTCGGCCATCAGCAACGGCGGCTCCGACGAACAGAAGGCGCTCTACCTGCCCAAGCTCGCCTCCGGCGAATGGTGCGGGACCATGAACCTCACCGAGCCGCAATGCGGCACCGATCTCGGCCTGCTGCGCACCAAGGCCGTGGCGGCCGGCGACGGCTCCTGGCTCATCAGCGGCGAGAAGATATGGATCAGCGGCGGCGAGCACGATCTGGCCGACAACATCATCCACCTGGTCCTGGCCCGCGTCGAAGGCGCGCCGGCCGGCGTGCGCGGCATCAGCCTCTTCATCGTGCCCAAATATATTCCGGATGCGGAGGGTCATCCCGGGGGCCGCAATGGCGTCACCTGCGCCGGCCTCGAAGAAAAGATGGGCATCCACGGGAACGCCACCTGCGTCATGGTCCACGAGGAGGCGACCGGCTGGCTGGTGGGCGAGGAGAACCGCGGCCTCTCCCTGATGTTCGTGATGATGAACGAGGCGCGTCTCGGCGTCGGCCTGCAGGGCCTGGCCCAGGGCGAGGCGGCCTATCAGGCGGCGGCCGACTTCGCGCGCGAACGGCTGCAGGGCCGCGCCCTGACCGGACCGGTCAATCCCGACGGCCCGGCCGACCCGATCGTCGTCCATCCCGACGTGCGCCGCATGTTGATGGACTCCCGCGCCATCCTCCAGGCCGGCCGCGCCTTCCTGTTCTGGACCGGCCTCCACGGCGATCTGGCCCACGCCCACCCGGACGAGGCCCAGCGCCAGAAGAGCGCCGACTACATGGGCCTGATGACGCCGGTGCTGAAAGCCTACCTCACCGAGCGCGGGTTCGAGATCTGCTCCGACGCCGTGCAGGTGCACGGCGGGGCCGGCTTCACCGAACACATGACCGTCAGCCAGAGGATGCGCGACTGCCGCATCACACTGATTTACGAAGGGACCAACGGCGTTCAGGCCCTCGACCTGGTCGGCCGCAAGCTGCCGGCGAACGGCGGCCGCGCCATCACCAGCTTCTTCGCCGAGGTCGACGCCTTCGTCGAAGCCCACAAGGCCGAGGCGGGGGTGAAGGACTTCGTGGACGCCCTGGCCGGCGTGAAGGCGCAACTGCAGGACGCCACCCTGTGGCTGATGCAGAACGGCCTGACCAATCCCGACAACGCCGCCGCCGCCTCGATGGACTATCTGCGCCTCTTCGGCCTCACCGGCCTCACCTATATGTGGGCGCTGATGGCCCGGGCGGCCCAGGCCAAGATCGACGCCGGCGACGCCGATCCGTTCTACGCGGGCAAGCTCACCGTCGGGCGCTACTTCATCGCCCGCGTCCTGCCCGAGGCGGCCGCGCACCTAGCCAAACTCAAGACCGGCGCCGCCGTGGTCATGGCCCTGCCGGCCGACGCCTTCTGAGGTGAGCGTCCACCGCGCCACGGTGGCCTGGGCGCTGGCCGAGGGCGGCGAGGCCTTCCTCAAACGGCGCTACAGCCGCCTCCACACCCTGGCCTTCGAGGGTGGCGCCGTGGTGGCCGGATCGCCGGCCACGGCCGTCGTGCCGGCCCCCTGGTCCTCGCCGGAAGGCGTCGATCCGGAGGCGGCCTTCACCGCGGCCTTGAGCGCCTGCCACATGCTGTGGTTTCTCGACCACGCCGCCCGCGCCGGCTTCGTCGTGACGTCCTACGCCGACGAGGCGGAGGCCACACTCGGGCGCCTGGAGCGCGGCAGGTTCGCCGTGACCCGCGTGGCTCTGCGCCCGCGCATCGTCTTCGACGGCGACAAACGGCCCACGCAGGACGAGATCACCCACCTGCACGAGGCCGCCCACGCCGACTGCTTCATCGCCAATTCGGTCACCAGCGAAGTGGTCGTGGAGCCGCCGGCTTAATTTCGGCGAGACGCCAGAGACGGCGATCGCCCCGTTGCGGACCTCGCCAAGCTGTCTAGGCTGGCGGCATGGGAAATCTGCGCGTCCGAATTATTTCAACTCCGCCCGGCGACGCGCCGCTTTGGGTAAGAGAAAAATGGGTTGGAATAGAGTTACCTACCGCTAGATGTACCGGACCGGCGGTCGCGGTAGGTTTTGGTGTGTTCAGCAAGAACGCATGGAGTTTTTGGCGAAGACTGATCGGATTGTTTTCGGGTGAGGGTGAACTGGTGAAGGGTTATGTTGTCAATGCTCTCACAGCAGTTCAGTTGTTAGAACAGGTAAGTCCCAAAGCGGCAGATTGGTGGCGCCAATCGACACCTAGAGCCCTAACATCAAAGGATAATTTTATGTTCCATGCGGAGGCTTGTGAAGAGATTCACTGAAGAACACGAAGACGGGCGCCTGTCACCGCGTCGCACGGCGCGAGGCTGGCTCTGACAGCACCGCCAACCTCGGAGAGGTGCTATGAGCCCACCATGGTCGGCATCCGTGGCCCAAGCTTCGAGTTCGTTCGCACCGGTCTGCGCTTCCTCCTGGCCGCAATCTACTACCTCGTCGGTGTCTGGCATCTGACGACCCCCAGCGATTTTGTGCCGATCGTGCCGACCTGGGCGCCGGCCCCGCACGCGCTGGTGATCTTCACAGGATGGTGCGAACTCCTGGGCGCCACGGGATTGTTGATCCCCAGGCTGCGCAGGTTCGCCGGTGTCATGCTGGCGATCTACGCCGTCTGCGTTTTTCCGGCCAACATCCGCCAGGCGTTCGATCACATCCCGTTTCGCGGCCATCCCGTCGGATGGGACTTCAACGGGCCCCGTTTCGCGTTCGAGCCGGTCCTGATCTGGTGGCCCCTGTTTTGCGCCGGCGTGATCGATTGGCCGTTTCGCCATCGGCGCGATCCTCAGCCCGCACCGAAGGCGCAGCTGTCTGACTAGTCGTCGAACCCGACGAACACCGCGGCCTCGTCGACCGACTTGCGTTGGGAGACAACGGCGTTGGCCGGAAAACCGTCGTCGGGATAGCCCAGCGCGACGCAGATCATGATCACCTGATCCTCGGCGATGCCGGCGTGCTCGCGCACCACGGGCGATTGCATGATCCCCTGGCTGTTGATCACGCAGCCGAGTCCCCGAGACCAAGCCGCATTGACCAGCGCGTTGGTCACCCCGCCGCAGTCGAAGGGCGCGATATCGCCGCCGTGGATGGATCGGTCATAGGTTATGACGACCGAGACCGGGGCGTCGAACTGTCGGAAGCCGCGCAGCACCCAGTCCTTGCGCGCATCTTGGTCGTGTCGCTCGATTCCCATGGCGCCAAAGAGTTGCTTGGCGATCCCGATCTGACGCTCCCGGTGCGCCCCCACATATTCGCCGTGGCTGCGGACCTCGCGGGAGGGCGGGACGCCGGCCAGGTTGCGCTCGGTGTTGCCGGCCCGAATGCGGTCGAGCGGCTCCCCGGAAACCACATAGAAGCTCCAGGGTTGCGTGTTCAGCGACGACGGCGCGCGCATCGCAATCTCGATGATTTCCTTGATCACCGCCTTGGGCACCGGGTCGCGCTTGAAGCCCCGGGCGCTGCGGCGCCCCAGGACAACCTCATCGAATGACAACTCCGAACCTGGCTTCACCGGTGCCTTCCCAAACTTGCCTCGCGGGGTCGTCCCCAGCTTTGCTGGCGACCGCCTCATGGCGGCAAGCCGCCTTGGTGGCAAGCGACCCATCCACGGTTCGCTTCAGGGGGTGGCCGGCGAGGGATCAGCGGCTGGAAAGAACGAAGGTGTTCCCGTCGGGGTCCTTGAATTTGGCGAAGGTCCCCCAGGGCTGCTTCTCGGGCGGCCCTTCGAACTCAACGCCCTTGGCCGACATCTGGCTGTAGCTGTAGGCGACGTCTTCGCACTCAAAGGAGCCGTTGAAGAAGGTGCCAATCCTGTCTTCCTGCCCCTCGGGCGTGAACAGGACGACCCCAGTGTCGGCGCCGGGAATGGAAAGTTCGATCCAGCGTCGGCCCGGACCCATGGGCTGATCGGTCGCAACACGCAGGCCGATTTGCTCCGTCCAGAACGCCAGGGCCCGGTCCTGGTCTCGCGTGGGGATCGTCACGAACTTCAGCTTCTTGATCATCGCTCACCTCCGCGATCGACGTAGGTGAGCGGTTTCCAAAGGAGAAGTCATGCAGTAATTGCTATAGCAATGAAGCGCTCATACGCCATCGATCCCTATGTTATCGACACCTTGATGGCGGACCTCGTCGGTCACGACCATCGGCCGTCGGCCTTCCTCGTCTACCTTGCCATCCTTGCCGCCGCCGCGGAGGGAAGGGCGGCATTGAGCTTCGCCGACCTCGCCGAGCGCACCGGCCTTTCGAAGCGAACGGTTCAATACGCCATAGCGGCGCTTCGGAAGCGGGCGCTGATCGAGATTTCGAGACGGGGCGCCACCGAGGTTCCCGACTATCGTCCTCTGTCGCCCTGGCGACGCGAGAGGAGAGATACGCCATGACCATCGTCCGGCGGGATCGGCGCCGAGCGCCCCCGAGGCCCAAGGTATTGGGTATCGATCTCGACGCCGAAACGCGATGCGCCCACTACAACTCCCCCCTCGACATCGTCGCCATCAGGAGCCGCTGCTGCGGCGACTACTATGCCTGCAAGGATTGCCACGACGCCCTGGCCGGCCACGCCATCCGGGTCTGGCCGCGCGCCGAGTGGGCCGAAACAGCCATTCTCTGCGGCGCCTGCGGCGACCAGCTGAGCATCGAGGCCTATGTTGGCGGCGACAATAGCTGCCCGGGCTGCAGCGCGCCGTTCAATCCCGGCTGCCGCCACCACCATCACCTCTATTTCGAGGCCGCGGCGCCGCCAATTTGATAGGCGCCGATCAGTCGCGAGTAAAATGCACTGTCACCGTAATACTGATCCGGGGGACGACACGTCATGCGAACGATCCTCTACGCCGCCGCTGCCCTGGCGTTGACCCTGTCGTCGGCGGCCCAGGCGGCCCAGACCGGGGACGCCGAAGCCCGCGCGGTTTTCATGCGCTACGACGACGGCTGGCGGACCTTCAATGTCCAGGAGATCGTGGACGTTTTCCCGGCCGACTTCGACTGGGTCAATTCCGTCGGCATCCGGATTGTCGACAAGGCGAAGCTGACACGCTTCCTGACCCGCCTTTTCTCGGACCCCTCGTTCCGCGCCGGCAAACCCGGGCCGACCGAGGTCGAGTCTATCCGTATGCTGGGTCCGAACGTGGCTGTGGTGCTGAGCCGTCAGCGAACCGACGGCCAGGTCGACACGGCGACCAACAAGACCATCAAGGTGCTCTACACGGACGAGATCACCGTCCTGAAGCGCATCAACGGCCGCTGGCTGATCGTCAGCGATCTTTCAAGCGACGAGGCGAACGGGGTCTGAGAGCGTCACCCACGACCCCACCCCTCAACAAGCAGACCACCTAAGCCGCCAGCCACCCTGCCGCCCGCGCCTCCAGGGCCGTAGCGTCCTTGAGTTCGCACTCCCAAACCGTCTCGACCCGCCAGCCGGCGGCCTCCAGCGCCGCGCGGGCGGCCAGATCGCGGACGCGGTTGCGGCCGATCTTGGCCGTCCAATAGTCGCGGTTAGCCTTGGGAACGCGGGCGCCGCGCGCGCAGTCGTGGCCGTGCCAGAAGCAGCCATGGACGAAGATCGCCAGCCGCCGTCCGGCGAGCACGATGTCCGGCTTGCCGGGCAGGTCGGCGCGGTTCAGGCGATAGCGGCCGCCCAGCGACCAGATCAGGCGTCGCACCTTGAGCTCCGGCGTGGTGTCTCGCCCCTTGACCCGCCGCATGACCTCCGAACGCTTGGAAGCCGGATAGACGTCGGTCAGCTCACAGCCCCTCGAACAGGGGGGTGGAGAGATAGCGTTCGGCGAAGCTCGGGATGATGGCCACGATCAGCTTACCGGCCATGTCGGGGCGGGAGGCCACGTCGAAGGCGGCGGTGAGCGCAGCGCCGGACGAAATGCCCACCGGCAGGCCCTCTTCCCGCGCCGCCCGCCGGGCCATGTCGAAGGCGTCCTCGTTGCTCACCAGCACGATGTCGTCGATGACCCCACGGTCGAGGATCGCCGGCACGAAGCCCGCGCCTATGCCCTGGATCTTGTGTGGGCCCGGCGCGCCGCCAGACAACACCGCCGAGCCGGTGGGCTCCACGGCGATCATGCGCACCGACGGCTTGAGGCCCTTCAGCACCTGGCCGACGCCGGTGATGGTGCCGGCCGTGCCGACGCCGGAGACGACCGCGTCCACGCGCCCGCCGGTGTCGTTCCAGATCTCGCGCGCGGTCGAGAGGCGATGCACCTCCGGATTGGCCGGATTTTCGAACTGCTGCGGCATCACCGAGCCGGGGATTTCTGACAGCAGCTCCTTGGCCCGAGCGACGGCGCCGGTCATGCCGCGCTCGGCCGGCGTCAGCTCCAGCTTGGCGCCCAGCAGCAGCAGCATCTTGCGCCGCTCCAGCGACATGCTCTCCGGCATGACCAGGATCAGCTTCAGCCCCTTGGCCGCGGCGACGAAGGCCAGGGCGATGCCGGTGTTGCCGCTGGTCGGCTCGACGATGGTCGACCCCGCCTTGAGCAGCCCCTTGGCCTCCAGGGCCTCGATCATGGCCACGCCGATGCGGTCCTTGACCGAGCCCAGCGGGTTGAAGAATTCCAGCTTGGCGACCACCTCGCCCTTGGGCTTCAGCCGGGCGGTCAGGCGCGGCAGGCCGACGATCGGCGTGTCGCCGATGGTGTCGATGATCGAGTTGTAGATCTTGCCGCGGCCCTCGCGGCTCAGCTTGTGCGTTTCGGTGTCGTTGGCGGCGTCCATGGTTTCTCTGCGTCCCTGGTGTCGGCCCGGCCTCCACATAAGCCCGCGCGCGCCGTCTTGGAAGCGGGGTTCTGGGTCGGACCACCTCCCCCTGGATGGGGGAGGTGGCCCTGCGAAGCCTTGGCGAAGCAGGGTCGGAGGGGGTGGAGCGGCCACCCCACCCGTCTCGCGCTTGGCGCGATCCACCCTCCCCATCGAGGGGAGGGAGGCGTGAAGCGCCCGGCCCCGGGAAGATTGTCACGCCAGGCGCGCCGGCGGTTCCCGGGCCAATCGGGAAAAGTTCACGAACTGTGTTCACTTGGCGCCAAGCGGCGCCGTAGCCCTTTACAGCGGTCAGCGCGCGCCGTGTCCTCGCTTACGGGAAACCCAACAGGGAGGTTCAGGTCATGATCAACCGCCAAACCCTCGCCGTCGCCGGCCCGTTTCCAATCCCGGTGAAGCCCAGGCGCGACCGCGCCGCCAGCCTCGGCATTGTCGCCTCGATCGCCGTCCATCTGGCCATCGTCGGCTATCTCCTCAGCGCGACCTTCCACCCCTTCCAGCTGGCGGAGCCGGCCGATCCGCCGGCGATCATCAGCACCGTCACCCTCGACCCCACTCGTCCCGTGGCCCCGCCGAAGCCGATCGTCCCGCGCGTTCCCATACACGCGCCGCGCTTGCGGCCCCCGTCGACCGAGGACGTCCTGCCGGCCCGCCCCCCCGATCATTTGCTCCCCGATAAGCTCACCGTTCCGCCACTGATCGTTGATGCGACGCCGAGCGTCTCGCCGCCGCAGCTGCCGCCCGCCAAGCCGGCGACGATCACCAACCCCGCATGGGTGTCCCTGCCCGACGCCGCCCAGATGAGCCGGGTCTATCCTGACCGGGCGGCGCGGCTGGATCTGAGCGGCGAGGTCACCCTGACGTGCGCGGTCACCGCCGTGGGCGGCGTGGAGGGCTGCCGGGCGACGAGCGAAACGCCGCAGGGATACGGATTCGCCCATGCGGCCATGAACCTGACCGCCTATTTCCGCATGAAGCCCCGCACCGAGAACGGTCAGCGGGTGGGCGGCGCCACGGTGCTCATTCCCATCCGCTTCGCCATCCCCGCCGGAGGCTAGATCCTCCTCCCGTTGGCTGATGGGGGAGGAGGATCTGCGAAGCCTTGGCGAAGCAGGGTCGGAGGGGGTGGAGCGGCGTCTCCACCCCACCCGTCTCGCGCTGCGCGCGATCCACCCTCCCCATCAAGGGGAGGGTGGCGTAAGCTAACCGCCGATCACCAAGGCGAGGAACGCGCGATGGATAGGCCGTTCGATCTCATCATCCGGGGCGGCGAGGTGTTCGACGGCTCGGGCGGGTCATCTGTCAGCGCCGATGTCGCCGTCAAGGACGGGCGCATCGCCGCCGTCGGCCAGGTTGCCGGCGCCGGCGTAGAGGAGATCGACGCCCGCGGCCACATCGTCACGCCCGGCTTCGTCGACGTCCACACCCACTACGATGGCCAGGCCACCTGGGACGGCCGCATGCAGCCCTCCTCCTGGCACGGCGTCACCACGGTGGTGATGGGCAACTGCGGCGTCGGCTTCGCGCCCTGTCGCCCCGCCGACCACGATCGCCTCGTGCGGCTGATGGAGGGTGTGGAGGACATTCCCTTCCCGGTGCTCGCCGAGGGCCTGCCGTGGAACTGGGAAAGCTATGAGGACTATCTCGACGCTCTCGCCGCCCGGGCCTTCGACGTCGACATCGGCAGTCAGCTGCCGCACGCGGCCGTGCGGGTCTTCGTCATGGGTGAGCGGGGCGCGCGGCGCGAGCCGGCCACCGCCGCCGACATCGCCGCCATGGCGGCCATCGCTCAGGGTGCGGCGCGCGCCGGCGCCCTCGGCTTCACCACCTCGCGCACCCTCAATCACCGCACCAGCGACGGCTCGTCCACCCCCACCCTCACCGCCGGCGAGGACGAGCTGACCGGCATAGCCCTCGGTCTCAAGGCCGCCGGCGCCGGCGCCCTGCAGGTGGTGTCCGACTTCACCGACCCCGAGGTCGAGTTCGCCATGCTGCGGCGGATCGTCGAGCGCTCGGGCCGGCCGCTGTCCTTCAGCCTGCTGCAGAGTCCTATCGACCCTGGGGCCTATAAGGTGCTGCTGGCCGCGCTCGAGGACGCCGCCGCCGCCGGCCTCACCATGACGGCCCAGGTCGCCGCCCGGCCGGTGGGCGTGCTGCTCAGCCTCGAGCTGACGCTCAATCCGTTCAGCCAATACGCGGTCTATGGTGAGATCGCCCAACTCCCGCACGCCGGACGTGTCGCCGCGCTGTCCGATCCCGCCTTCCGCGAACGCCTGCTCGCCGACCATCCGCGCGAAGGCACCCGCCGCCTGCCGACAAACTGGGGTCGCATGCACCTGATGGCCGCGCGGCCCGACTATGAGCCCGCGCCCGACACCACCGTTGAGGCCATCGCCCGCGCGCGCGGCGTCTCGCCCGAGACCGTGGCGTTGGACCATATGCTGACCGACGGCGGCCGGGGCATGCTCTATGCGCCGTTCCTCAACTACGCCGAGGGCTCGCTCGAACCCGCCCGGGCCATGATCGCCCACCCACTCACCGTGCCCGGCCTCTCCGACGGCGGCGCCCACGTGGGCATGATCTGTGACGGCAGCTTCCCGACCACCATGATCACCCACTGGACGCGCGACCGCACCCGCGGGCCCAAGCTGGCGCTGGCCGAGGTGGTGCGTATGCAGACGCGCGACACCGCCCGCCTGCTGGGATTGAACGATCGCGGCCTCGTCGCCCCCGGCTATCGCGCCGACCTCAATGTGATCGACTACGGCCGCCTCGCCCTGCACGCGCCGCAAGTCGCCTACGACCTGCCGGCCGGCGGGCGCCGTCTGATCCAGAAGGCCAGCGGCTATGCCGCCACCATCGTCGCCGGCCAGGTCACCTACCGTGATGGCGAGGCGACCAACGCTTTGCCCGGGCGGCTGGTGCGTGGTGCGCAGCCCGCGCCGATGGCCCTGGCCGCGGAGTAGGGCGATGATCCAACCTCTGGAAACCGCTTGCGAGTGGCGAGCGGGCGACGTCGCCGACCCCGCCGCCTGGACCGAATTGTTGTCGGACGACGAGATCGCCGAACTCGAGGCGGCGATCGCCCATGCGCGCGAGGTTTCGGCCGAACTTCTCGACATCGGCCGCGAGGATTTCCCGCTGCCCATGCTCGGCGCGCGGCTGACGGCCGTCGAGCGCGAATTGATCGACGGACGCGGTTTCGTTCTCCTCCGCGGCCTGCCGCGCGAGCGCTGGTCCAACGACGACATGTGCCTGGCCTATTGGGGGATCGGCGCCCACCTCGGTCGACCCTGGCCACAGAACCATCATGGCCACCTGCTGGGCGATGTCACCGATCAGGGCAAGACCTTCGACGACCCGACCGCCCGGGGCAATGAACTGGGCGGCATCGGCCTCGACTTCCACTGCGACGGCTCCGATCTCGTCGGTCTGATGTGCCTTGCCAATGGCGCGACGGGCGGCGCCTCGGCGGTGGCCAATTCCGTCGCCCTGCACAACGACATGGTCCATGAGCGGCCGGATCTCGCCGCCGAGCTCTACAAGCCCCAGCCCTACGACATGCGCGGCGAGCAGAGTCCGGGCGCGCGCGGCTGGTACGAACTGCCGGTGTTCACCGGCCACGGTGGCCGGCTGTTCGTGCGCCTGATCCGTGCCTACATTCTCGCCTCGCAGCGGCACGCCGATGCGCCACGCCTGACCGAGACCGCGCGCGAGGCGCTGGAGTGGCTTCAGACCCGGGCCGAGAGCGGCGCCTACAGCGTCGTCATGGACTTCCAGCCCGGCGACATGCAGTTCATCAACAACTACCACGTGCTGCACGGCCGCGCTCAGTATACGGACGACCGCGCGGCCGGAAGGGTGCGCCATCTCAAGCGTCTCTGGCTGGAGACCGACGTGCTCGACGATCGTCCGGCCTATTTCCGCAACAACATCTCCGGTCACTGGTCGGAGCGACGCGTCGCCAGCCGCCTGGACGCGGTGAACTGAGGTCGGCGAGACCGCCCCGAAGTTCGGAACGCGGGCTGTATCAAACTTGAAATAACCTGCCGGTTGGAGCAACCTCACCGCCCTCGCGATCGCCTTGGTGGGAGGGTTCCATGGCGCAACTCGACGAAGACAAACTGCACTCATTCGTGGGCAAGATGCTGGGCGACCTCGGCGGCGCCATGTCGGTGCCGACGGCCCGGATCGGCTTCAGGCTGGGCCTGTTCGATGCGCTCCACGAGGGCGGACCGGCCACGGCGGGGGATCTGGCCCGCCGCGCCGGCGGCCTGACCGAACGCTATGTACGCGAATGGGCCCTGGCCCAGGCCGCCAATGGCTTCGTGGACTATGATCCGGGCGCCGAGACCTTCAGCCTGTCCCCGGAACAGGCCATGGTCTTCGCGGTCAAGGACAGTCCGGTCTATCTTGAGGGCGCCTTCGACATCGTCGCGGCCATGATTGAGGGCGAGCCCAAGGTCGAGCACTCGTTCCGCACCGGCGAAGGCGTGCGCTGGGGCGACTCCGCCGGATGCCTGTTCTGCGCCACCGGGGCCTTCTTCCGGCCGGGCTATGTCAACAACATCGTCCAGAACTGGCTGCCGGCCCTGGACCGCGTCGAGGCCAAGCTTAAGGCGGGCGCCAAGGTCGCTGATGTCGGCTGCGGCGTCGGCTTCTCCACCCTGTTGATGGCCGAGGCTTTCCCGGCCAGCCGCTTCGTGGGCTACGACTTCCACGCCCCGTCGGTGGAGGAGGCCAATCGCCACGCCGCCGCCCACGGCGTCGCCGACCGGGTCAGCTTCCAGGTGGCCGCCGCCAAGGAGATCGCCGAGGCCGACTACGACCTGGTCACCTGCTTCGATTGCCTGCACGACATGGGCGACCCCAGAGGCTGCGCGCGGCACATGCGGCGCATCCTCAAGGACGACGGAACCTGGATGGTCGTCGAACCGATCGCGGGGTCAAAGCCGGCGGACAACTTCAACCCTGTCGGTCGTCTGTTCTACAACGCCTCGACCATGATCTGCGTGCCGACGTCGCTCGACCAGGAGGTCGCCGAGGGCCTGGGCGCTCAGGCCGGCGAGGCCAAGCTCTCGGAGGTCATCCGCGACGGGGGTTTCACCCGCGTGCGCCGGGCGACCGAAGGACCGTTCAACATGATCCTCGAAGCCCGCGCCTGATCCACCTCTCCCGGCGGGGGGAGATATATGGTTGACGTACCATGGTCTATTAGTTGATTCTAGTGCGACCAAGGATGCGTCAGCCCCGGCCCTCCAATCTCCCGGATGGCAACATCAACCCGGAGGGCCGGGGAATGACCAATGTCCTCGGAGCTATGCCCCGTTGTCGATGCGAATGAAGCCCACGCGGCTCTAGGTGCGCTGCTGGCGCGAAAGCCTCATTTGTTCGCGGAGGCTGACGAGTTGTTTCTCGGAGAGTCTCCCCGCCATGAGCCCGGCGGAGTGCTGAACTACTTCTTTGTAGTCGCCGCCTGCGCCACAGATGGGACAGACGATCATCGCGCCCATTTCCGGCCCCGTGACTGTCACGAGAGGCTCGCCGTCCTGCGCGCACCGGAGAAGTATGGTCTCGCTCATGTGGTCTCCAATCCAGATGTTTCCCCGTCCAGTGACAGGCCCGCGCTCATTCCTTCTCTGCGCCCGCAAGACCTTTCCTCTTTCGAGGCTTTGTTTGAGGTTTGGCGAGAGGAGGGGTCGAACTATGCGATTCTGGTGGTTGGGGGGACGCAAGACCTTCAATCGCTCGCCGGGCGTTGCCTTCGGTGGGCTCTGCAACCCCATACAGCCAAAGCGGACTGAGCCCCGCTAGCGCTGAAAGCCGAACTCTGTTCAGCAGAGGCGGCAGATCCGAAAGCCCGTCTCGGATTCTACGCAGTTGGTCGCGTTTTGCCGAGAACTCAGCCTTGGTCCATTCGACTTTAGATATCTTAAGTGGGCCGGCTTTGATTTGATAGCGGTAGAACTCGACCGCACTAAAGTTATCGTTCATACAAAAGAAGCAATGCGCGACCATGTTTCTGTCATCAAGTATTCCAAGAAACTTATTCAGCACCTTGATATATTTTGTCTGTTCAGATGGAAGAATGGTGGAAAAGTGAATCGCTGCGATTGCCATTTTGATCTTGTTCGCAATGAACATTTCGGCGGTGACGATTGTTCCTTGCAGGCCGTTGAGCGCAAGAGCGGATTTTATGATCTCATCAACGCTCCCTTCTGTGATCGCCCAGGACTGAAGATAGCGGCCGACCTCCTCATAGTGCCAAGCGTCCTGAGTTGGTAGAGCGAGCCCCGGCATGATATTTTCCCCGCATGAGCGATCAGGACGACGACCAGCGCCGTGACGCGCTCTTGCTCAAGGTGCTGAAAACGCCACCACAGCCACGCAAGAGGCGTGACCGTGGGGCGAAACCTAAGCCGGAATCAGGTGGAGTCGAGTCGCCTGAGGCGACGGCACATGGCCGCTAATCACGATCCACTAGATCGTGCGCTTACGATCATCGTCGGATCAATTATCGTGTCCACCCTGATCATCTTCTTCGGCGGCACGCTTATCTGGTGTCTCATCTTAATGGGCGTGTTGCCGCCGCCCTAGTCCGACTTTGGGGGGTGCCGCCGCGTCGCCATGATGCGTCGCGCCTTCTGCTTGATCGTCCTAGGCCGTCGCAGGCTGTCGATAGGTCAACCGCTTGCCTTGAGCGCCCCGGAGCAATTCCTCGGCGCGGGCGATGTCGTCCACGCCCAAAGCCTCGCGGTTCGAATACCTGAAATCGAACTCGGCGAGGTAGCGGTGCAGGTGGGCCTCTGAGACGTGATGGAACGTCCCATAGACGCCGCGCTTCAGAATGCTGAAGAAGCCTTCAACCGTGTTCGAATGCCATTCGCCGCGAACGTATTCCTCGATCCCGTGGTTGACGGTCTCGAAGCGGGCGAACTCCGCGCCGATGGGGCGGTATTGGCCCGCGTCGTCGGTCATCAGCGTGGATGAACGCTTGACGTGCTTCACGATGATCGGCCGCAGGGTCTTGCCGCTGACGTTGGCGACATGAAATGAGCGGGCGCGGCCATTGCGTTCCACCAGCGTGAAGGCGACTTGCTTGCCGACCATGCCAATGTTCTTCGGGTTGCGCTTGGACAGACGCTTGTTGCGTTCCTTGCCGCCAACGCCGGTTTCGTCAGCCTCGACGATCATGCCTTCGCCGCCCAGCGGGCCAGGGTTCGTGACCTTGGCCGCTTCCCGCAGGCGGTGGAACAGAAACCACGCCGTTTCGTAGGTCACGCCCATGAGGCGTTCCAGTTGCTTCGCGCTCATACCCTTCTTGCTGGAGGCCATGTAGTGCGCCGCCAACACCCATTGATGCAGCGGAACCTTGGAGCGCTCCATGACCGTTCCGACCGTGACGGTGAACGGCTTACGGCATTCCTTGGTCTTGCACTTGTAGAGCCCCGGCCTGGTGGTGGCGCCCTTCATGGCCGTGGCGTTGTCGATCACGCCACAGTGCGGACAGACAGGACCATGCGGCCACAGCAGGCGCTCCAGGTGCGCCCTGGCGGCGTCATCGTCGTGGTAGATCGGGTTTTTCGTATCGCGCTTGCGGGCGGTCATAACGGGCCTCATCTGATGGCCCATATACTACATCAGGTGCGTGGTACGTCAACCATATAATTTTCCCCGGTCCATACAGACTTACGCCCGGCCATGACGGTAGGGTTGGGGAACGGGGAGAGATGGGTTGAGCGCGACACCCTGCGCTGATATATGATATGTATATCACGTGGAGAGTGCATGCGCGCCTTGATCGATATCCCCGACGAAGATCTCAAGGCGCTCGATGAGTTGCGCGAGCAGCGCGGCGTGCCGCGCGCGCGCCTCGTGCGCGACGCCATCGGCGATTATCTGCGGCGCAATCCGCCGGCGGAGACGGCGCGGGCGTTCGGTCTGTGGGGCGGCGAGCCGGTCGACGGGGTGGACTATCAGCGTCGCGTCCGCGCCGAATGGTGAAGGCGCTCTTCGACACCAACATCCTGGTCGATTTCCTGCACGGCCGCGACGAAGCCAAGGCGGAGATCGAGCGTTTCGAGGCGCGGGCGATCAGCATCGTCACCTGGATGGAGGTCATGGTCGGGGCCACCAAGGCCAACGCCCTCGCCACCCGCGCCTGGCTGGCCGGGTTCGAAACCATCGGTCTCGATCAATCGGTGGCTGAGGAGGCGGTCAGCCTGCGCCGCGCGCATCGTCTCAAGCTGCCAGACGCCATCGTCTGGGCTACGGCGCGCCGCCAGGGCGCTTTGCTGGTCACCCGCGACGCGCGCGGTTTTCCCGCCGACGATCCAGGCGTGCGAATGCCCTATGGGTAGTTAGCGCTGCCTCGCCTTGCGGGCGGCGTATTTGGCGTCGCGGGCGGCCTTCTGCTCAGCCTTGGTCAGCGCCTTGCGCTCGCGACGTTCGCCGCGCTTGGCTTCCAGCGACTCGGCTTCGCGGGCCTCGGCCAACAGGCGCGCGGCTTCCTTGGCCTCGGCGCGCGCCTTGCGCACGACCTCCAGTTCGCGGGCGCGCCGCTCCTCACGGCTCTCGAGAACCGGGGCGGTCACCATCGGCTTGGGTTTCATTTTGGCCAGCATGGCCTTCTTGGCTTCGCTGGCGTTGGCCAGCCGTTCGGCGTGGCCGGTATGGAAAGGGTCTCGCATGGGTCCTTTGCGCGGGTTTTCGAGCGGGGCCTCTCAAACCCCAGATCGGAGGTTCTGGCAACACCCGCGCGACAGAGGGGGCGGTTATTTCGCCAACATCGGCCGCCCTTCGTGGGCGACCAGAAGGTCGTGCATGTCGTCGGCGTGCTCTTCTTCGACCGACAGGATCCATTCCAACGTCCGCCGGGTCGAGGGATCGTCCTCGCCGAAGTAGCGAATCAGCTCGCGGTAGTGGTCGACGGCGATGCGCTCGGCGATCAGATTCTCGCGGATCATGTCCACCAGGCTGCCGCCCACCTTGTACTCAGAGGCCGAGCGCGCACAGAGGCCCTCGGGGTTGAAGTCCGGCTCGCCGCCCAGCTGGGTGATCCGCTCTGCGACGGCCATCACATGCTCCTGCTCTTCCTTGGCGTGTTCCGCGAACTCGGCCTTCACGCCCTCGCTGGAGAGGCCGGTGGCGACGATGGAATTCTGCGTGTAGCGCAGGACGCAGACGATCTCGGTGGCCAGCACCGCCTGCAGAATCTCGATCGTCTTCTTCGGGTCGCCGCCGTAGGTCGATCCCAGCGCGCCGCCCTCGAGGTGTTTGCGGGCGCGAGAGCGCAGGGTCTTCACATCCGAGAGGAAGGGTTTGTCGGAGGTCGGAGCGTCCATGGTTGTCTCCCGCGTTGAGCGTTGTTCACCCCGAGGTGGCAACGCCCGGATGGGAGGGGTGTTCCGTCTATTCGCCGAAACCGGCGCCGGGCGTCACAGGCGCCAGACGGATCAAGCGGCTGTCGGCCACCGCGGCGGTGCGGTGCTTGACGTGGTCGCGGTAGGCCGGGTCGGTGACCATGGCCAGGAAGGCGCCGGCGCTCGGATATTCGGCGATGAAGGCCAGGTCCCAGGCCTCGTCCGTGGGTCCGGTCACCACCGCCTCCGGCCGCCCCGCCCACACCTGCCGCCCGCCGACGCGGGCGAACACCGCCGCGCTGTCTCGGCCATAGGCGCGATAGGCCTCGAGGCCGGTGAGGCCCTTGCCGTGATTAGGGTGGTCCTCGGGATATTCGGCCATGGGCTTCAGCCGGATCAGGTTCAGCATCTGGATCGGCGCGTCGCGCGGCAGGGCCTTGAAGGCCTCGAACTGCGGGCGGGTGGGATCGATCGAGCCTTGGGCCACGCGGCGCCTCCTTCCCAGGTTGAGGCCGTCATAGCGCAAGGCCCGCTCCGCGTCGCGTGCGCCGCGGCTTCTGGCAAATCTCGGAACGGATCGGCCGCGTAGCGGTTTCAAGGGCCTGGGGGCGTTTCGACGAGAGGTGACAACCCATGCCGACCAATCCGTTCCGCCTCGCCGCCACGGCCCTGACCGCCCTCCTGGCCTCCGCGCCGGCCTATGCCCAGATGCAGGGCGGCGCGACCGCCGGCTCTCCGCTGTCGCCCGCCGGTGCGAACAGCATGCAGACCACGCCCCCCGTTCCGAGCAGCGAGCAACCGAGTTCCGCCGCCAGTCCGGGCGCGGCCGCTTCCGACACCGGCGCCAGCACCGGAACGGCGACCAACACCAACGCGACCACCCTCTCCACCGGCCTGACGGTGAAGGACAACACCGGCGCCGCCATTGGCCAGATCACCGACATCGCCGCCGACAAGAGCGGGACGCAGCTGGCCACCATCAAGATGGGCGCCGACACCTTCCGCCTGCCCACCGACCGCCTGGCGGTTCAGAACGGCGCGGCCGTGGTCAACCTCACCCAGGCCCAGATCGAGGATGAGCTGCACCCGCCGAAGACAAAATAAGCGCGCCGGTCGCCTCACCGCTTCAGCGCCTTCGCCGCCGCACCCTCGATCATCACATCCAGCACGCTGTTGTTGGCGGCGTGGCCGGTGTGGGCGGCCAGCGGGTCGGCCGCCAGGCCGAGGAAATCGAAGCCGTTGCGATCATAGACGTTGACCACCTTCGCCCCAGGCAGCGCCGGCACGCGAAAGGTCAGGACGTCGCTCGGATCGCTGAAGGCGATCACCTGGCGCACGACCGGTGCGCCCAGAGCTCTCGGCGCGGCGCTCCATCGATGCAGCGCCTCCATCGGCGAGGCGCTCTCGGCGGATGCCGCCGGCGCGAGGTTGGGGGCGCTATGGCCCAGGCGCGCCAATTCCAGGAGCGCGAACTGGTTGGCGAACAGATAGACATAGGCTGTGCGGTCCAGCATGCGCCGCGCGCCGGCGTCGTTCGACCAGGCGTCAAGGACGATGAAGCTGCCGAGGCTGGCGGCGACGAGCACATAGTCGTGGTCCGCCGGCTGGCCGGCGTCGTCCACCTCGGCATAGGCGAACGCCTCATCGATCGTCTGTCGCAGATAGGTCCGCATAGGCCCCAGCGCGATCACGGCGTCCGACAGGCCCCAGTCCATCAGGTTCGTCTTGGCCAGGCCGTTCAGCCAGGCCGCGCCGCCGATCGGAGAGGGTTTGGCCAGGACGGCGGCGATCTCGGCCGACGTGATCCAGGCGTGGTAGGGCGCGGGCAGGGGGCGGCCGGCGGCGTCCAGCGCGGCGCAGAGGTTGAGGCGTTTGCGGTCGGCCGCGGCCAGCTCGGCCTCAGGCAACAGGAGAGCCCGGCATTTCAGCGGAAACACCAGCGGCCACCAGTTGATCTCGTCGACGATCACCTCGGGCAGCCCGGGCCGCGCCGGGTAGCGATAGCGCTCGACGAACGGCGCCCCCGCCGACCATGACTCCGCCTTCCAGATCGGCAGGTCGAGGTAGGTGAGGGTCGGCGGCGCGGCGCCCAAATCCAGGCGACGGAACGTGGGCGTGGGCAGGACGCCGCCGATGCAGAGGCCGGTCACATGCCGGCACAGCGATTGCTGGAAGACGACGGAGTCCCCGGCCCCGCTGGCCATCATGCCGTGCACATAGAGGATGTGCACCGGCTTGGTCGCCGTGCGGATCAGATCGCCGAGGGGGCGGGTGTCGGCCAACCGGTCCGGTCCGGCCTCGGCGATCGGAGAAGCCAGTCCGGGCGTCGCGAGACCCAGCACCGCGAAGAGGGCGAGCGTCCATGCCGGGAGCGCCATGCCATACCTCCCACGTCTTGCCGGGATAGCGCCCCGAAACTCAGGCCGCCCTGGCGACGTGCATCTCAATGTGCAAGCCGGCGGCCGCCACCATGTTGACCAGTGTGTCGAGACCAAACAGATGGACCTTGCCGCGCAGCAGGTCAGAGACACGCGGTTGCGTCACGCTCAGTCGGCGGGCGGCCTCAGCCTGGGTCCAGCCCTGGGCTCGGATATGTTCTTCGAGCGCCATCATCAAAGTCGAACGGAGTTTCATGTTCTCCGCTTCCGCCGGGGTGTCCTTGATCGCATCCCAGACGCTGGTGAAACTGTCGTTGCTCATCGCGTCCAATATACAAATATATGTATATTCCTACAAGGCGTCTCGGCGCCCACCTTGATCGGCCGCTTGGGTCCTCGAATCGCCTCACCACAGGCCACTCCCGAGACTTGACAATTTGCAATAAGTTCGCTATTTGTTCTTATCGTCGCACTCCAATGATGAAAGGAACACCCATGACCCAAACGCCCCCCGACCAACCCGCCCGCCACGCCAACGGCCGATTCGGCCCGGGCAATCCGGGTCGACGCGCCGGTTCGCGCAATCGCGCTTCACACGAGATGATCATGTCGATCTTCAAGGACTTCGAATCCAACAAGAATCAGATTCTGGAACGGCTTCGGAACTCCTATTCGCCGCAGTACTTCAACACGCTCGCACGCCTGGCGCCCCAAATGCTGGATGACGGTGCGCCGGTGACGGATGGGTATTCCGACGCCGAGGTGGCCGTGATTGTCTCCCGCGCGCGCCAGGCGCTGGCCGTCACGCCCGATCCGCGTGGCGCTCTTGCGGAATTGGAGGCGCTCATGTCCCATCTCGCCTCCGGGACCTGACCGTAGATCACCGTAGATTCACCGTCACTACGGTGATCTACGGTGGCCCCCGCGCCGGTCCCGGGCGGGCGCGGTGCAATGCTGAAGCCGCCGGTTGCACCCCCCCAACCCCCATGCTATCAGCCCCGCGGCTTTGAGAGCCGGGCCCACTGCGGCCCCGGGCTCACGCGCCTATTTTCTGGCGGACACAGGCCTTTCGAAGCCGGGTCGGGGTCATCCAACTCCCTGGTCGCGGCGCTGACGTGTGAATTTCGGGCGGATCGCAATTGGCTGACGATTCTCAACTCGGCGATGTGGGCGCGCGCTACGCGCGGGCGTTGCTGGACCTGGCCGCCGAAACCGGCGTCCTTCCGGCCGTGGAGGCCGACATCGCCTCGCTGAAGGCTATGCTGGCCGGCAGCGCCGACCTGCGCACTCTGGTCACGTCGCCCAAGTTCACCGCCGAGGAGAAGGGCGCGGGCCTCGGCGCCGTGGCCGCGCGCGCGGGCGTCTGCGAGACCACCCGCAAATTCCTGGGCCTGCTGGCCGCCAACCGCCGCGCCGCGGCGCTCTCCGCTGTCATCACCGCCTTCGAGCGCCTGGCCGCCGCCCGCCGGGGCCTGGTCGCCGCCAAGGTCACCACCGCCGCGCCGCTGACCGAGGCCCAGGCCAAGAGCCTTGCCGCCGCCCTGGCCACCGCCATCGGTCGCGACCCGCAGATCGAGACGATCGTCGATCCGTCCATCCTGGGCGGCGTCAAGGTGCGGGTCGGCTCGCGCCTCTACGACGCCTCGCTCAAGACCAAACTCGATTCCCTGAAATTCGCCCTCAAGAGAGCCTGAAGACCGCCCATGGATATCCGCGCCGCTGAAATCACCGAGATCCTCAAGAGCCAGATCGCCAACTTCGGCGTCGAAGCCGACGTCTCCGACGTCGGCCAGGTGCTGAGCGTCGGCGACGGCATCGCCCGCGTCTTCGGCCTCGACCAGGTCCAGGCCGGCGAAATGGTCGAGTTTCCCTCGGCCGGGGTGAAGGGCATGGCCCTCAACCTCGAGCGCGACAACGTCGGCATCGTGATCTTCGGCTCCGACGCCCAGATCAGCGAAGGCGACGAGGTCCGCCGTCTGGGCGAGATCGTCGACGTGCCGGTGGGCAAGGGCCTCCTCGGCCGCGTGGTCAATCCGCTGGGCGAGCCGATCGACGGCAAGGGTCCGATCACCAATGTGGCCGAGCGCCGCCGCGTGGACGTCAAGGCGCCCGGCATCATCCCGCGGAAGAGCGTGCACGAGCCGGTGCAGACCGGCCTCAAGATCATCGACTCTCTGGTGCCGATCGGCCGCGGCCAGCGCGAGCTGATCATCGGCGACCGCCAGACCGGCAAGACCGCCGTCGCCATCGACGCCATCCTCAACCAGCGCCAGGTCAACGCCGGCGACGACGAGAAGGCCAAGCTCTACTGCATCTATGTGGCCATCGGGCAAAAGCGCTCGACCGTGGCCCGCATCGTCAAGACCCTCGAGGACCGCGGCGCGCTTGACTACACCATCATCGTCTCGGCCACGGCCTCGGAGCCGGCCCCGCTGCAGTTCCTGGCCCCGTTCTCGGGCTGCGCCATGGGCGAGTGGTTCCGCGACAACGGCATGCACGCCCTGATCATCTATGACGACCTGTCCAAGCAGGCGGTCGCCTATCGCCAGATGAGCCTGCTGCTGCGCCGCCCGCCCGGCCGCGAAGCCTATCCGGGCGACGTCTTCTATCTCCACTCGCGCCTGCTCGAACGCGCGGCCAAGATGAACGAAGAGTTCGGCTCCGGCTCGCTGACGGCCCTGCCGATCATCGAAACCCAGGCCAACGACGTCTCGGCCTATATCCCGACCAATGTGATCTCGATCACCGACGGCCAGATCTTCCTGGAAACGGACCTGTTCTACCAGGGCATCCGTCCGGCCATGAACGTCGGCCTGTCGGTCAGCCGCGTGGGCTCCGCCGCCCAGATCAAGGCCGTGAAGACCGCCGTCGGCCCGCTGAAGGGCGAACTCGCCCAGTATCGGGAGATGGCCGCCTTCGCCAAGTTCGGCTCCGACCTCGACGTCTCGACGCAAAAGCTGCTGGCGCGCGGCGCGCGTCTGACCGAGCTTCTGAAACAGGCGCAGTACTCGCCGCTTCAGGCCGAGGAGCAGGTGTGCGTGCTCTACGCCGGCACGCGCGGCTATCTGGACGGCATCCCCGTCGCCCAGGTGAAGCAGTTCGAGGCCGAATTCCTGGCCCGCCTGCACGCCCATAACGCTTCGCTGCTCGACGGCATCCGCACCGGCAAGGCGCTGACGCCGGAGCTCGAGGCCGAACTCAAGAGCGCTCTCGACGCGTTCGCTCAGTCGTTCGCCTGACGGAACGCCGCCTAGATGGCCTCGCTCAAGGATCTGCGTAACCGGATCGCCTCGGTCCAGGCGACGCAGAAGATCACCAAGGCGCTCAACATGGTCGCCGCCGCCAAGCTGCGTCGCTCACGCGAGGCCGCTGAGAACGCGCGGCCCTACGCCGAGCGCATGGCCGCCGTGATCGCCAATCTGGCCCAGGGCGTCTCCGCAGGAGGGGCCCCGCAACTGCTCGTCGGCCCGGGCCGTGACGACAAGGAGCTGGTCGTGGTGGCCACGGCCGACCGCGGCCTCGCCGGCGGGTTCAACTCCTCGATCGTGCGCGCCGCCCGCGAGCACATCAATCAGCGCATGGCGGCCGGCAAGCAGGTCACCATCCTGACGGTCGGGCGCAAGGCGCGCGACCAGCTGCGCCGCACGCACGGCCAGCTGTTCGTCGGCAATCTGGAGGTCGGTCCCAGCGCCAGCCGCGCAGTCGCCCAGGACGTGGCGAACATCATTCTGAAGCGCTTCGAGGACGGTCAGGCCGATGTGGTCACCCTGGTCTTCAACCGCTTCATCTCGGTGGTGACCCAGAAGCCGACCGCGCGCCAGCTGATCCCGGCCCAGGTCGCCGGCGAGGCGCCGAAGATCGACCTCAAGGGCGCGATCTACGAATATGAGCCGGACGAGGAGACCATCCTCGCCACCCTGCTGCCGCGCAATATCGCCACCCAGATCTTCTCGGCCATGCTCGAGAACCAGGCCGGCTTCTTCGCCTCCCAGATGGCGGCGATGGACAACGCCACCCGCAACGCCGGCGACATGATCGCCGCGCTCACCCTCATCAAGAACCGTACCCGCCAGGCGCAAATCACCAAGGAGCTGATCGAGATCATCTCCGGCGCCGAGGCGCTCTGAGACTCGTAAGGAAAGCCCGCCATGACCGACACCCTCACCCCCCCCGCCAAGGATGCCGCCCTGCCCACGGGCGTGGCCACCGGCCGCGTCGTCCAGATCATCGGCGCCGTCGTCGACGTGGAGTTCGAAGGCCACCTGCCGAAGATCCTCGACGCCCTGGAAACCACCAACACCGACCAGAAGACTGGCGCGCCTTTCCGCCTGGTCTTCGAAGTGGCCCAGCACCTGGGTGAAAACACCGTGCGCGCCATCGCCATGGACACCACCGAGGGCCTGACCCGCGGCCACCCGGTGGTCGCCACCGGCGGCCCGATCACCGTGCCCGTGGGCCCGGGCTGCCTGGGGCGGATCATGAACGTCATCGGCGAGCCGGTGGACGAAGCCGGACCCATCCCGCACAACCGCCGCGCCTCCATCCACCGCGAGGCGCCGCCCTTCGCCGACCAGACGACGTCGGCCGAGATCCTGGTCACCGGCATCAAGGTCGTCGACCTGCTGTGCCCCTACACCCGCGGCGGCAAGATCGGCCTCTTCGGCGGCGCCGGCGTCGGCAAGACCGTGACCATGCAGGAGCTGATCAACAACATCGCCAAGGCCTACGGCGGCTATTCGGTGCTGGCCGGCGTCGGCGAGCGCACGCGCGAAGGCAACGACCTCTATCACGAGATGATCGAGTCCAAGGTCAATGTCGATCCCAAGGAGAACGGCGGCTCGACCGAAGGTTCGCGCTGCGCCCTGGTCTACGGCCAGATGAACGAACCCCCCGGCGCCCGCGCCCGCGTCGCCCTGTCGGGCCTGGCCCAGGCGGAATACTTCCGCGACGAAGAGGGCAAGGACGTGCTGCTCTTCATCGACAACATCTTCCGCTTCACCCAGGCCGGCTCGGAAATGTCGGCCCTGCTCGGCCGCATCCCCTCGGCCGTGGGCTATCAGCCGACCCTGGCCACCGAGATGGGCGGCCTCCAGGAGCGCATCACCTCCACGACCAAGGGGTCGATCACCTCGGTGCAGGCGATCTTCGTGCCCGCCGACGACATGACCGACCCGGCGCCGGCGACTTCCTTCGCCCACCTGGACGCCATGACCGTGCTGTCGCGCGACATCGCCGCCCTGGGCATCTTCCCGGCCGTGGACCCGCTCGATTCCACCTCGCGGATCCTCGATCCGCTGGTGATCGGCGACGAGCACTACAACGTCGCTCGCCGCGTCCAGGAAATCCTTCAGCAATACAAGGCATTGAAGGACATCATCGCCATCCTGGGCATGGACGAGCTGTCGGAAGAGGACAAGCTGATCGTGGCCCGCGCCCGCAAGATCAGCCAGTTCCTCTCCCAGCCCCTGCACGTGGCCGAGGCCTTCACCAACCAGCCCGGCGTGTTCGTGTCGCTGGAAGACACCATCCGCTCGTTCAAGGCGGTGTGTGAAGGCGAATACGACCACCTGCCCGAGAGCGCCTTCCGCATGGTCGGCGGCATCGAGGAGGCCGTCGCCAAGGCCGAGCAGATGGCCAAGGACGCCTGAGGTGGCTGAAGCCAAACTGCACTTCTCCCTCGTCTCGCCCGAGCGCGAACTGTTCAGCGGCGAGGTCGATCAGGTCGACGCGCCGGGTTCGGAGGGCGCGTTCGGGGTGCTGGTCGGCCATGCGCCGTTCATGACCACCCTGCGCGAGGGCCGCATCCATGTGCGCACCGGCCAGAGCGAGCTTGTCTATGACGTGAAGGGCGGTTTCGCCGACGTTACGCCGCAGGGCCTCACCATCCTCGCCGAGGAAGTGGCCGAGGTCGTCTGATCGGCCCTCGCCGGAGGTTGACAGGGCCTGCGGCAATTTCCGCTTTGGCGCTATAAGTTTGAGTGACTAGAACGCGTCTCGTCCGGGCTTGATACCAAGGGGAAATTCGAATGCGCCTGTTGCTCGCCAGCCTGACCGCCGCCGTGGCCGCCGCGCCGCTCGCCCTGGCGCAGACGCCGCCCCCCGCCGCCCCCGTTTCGCCGCCCGCCGCGGCCCCGACAGCCGCGGTGACGCCGCCGGCCGCCGCCCCGGCTCCGACGACAACGCCGCCGTCAACCTCGGCGCCGGCGGCCCCCGCCGCCGCCGAGCCCCCGGCGCCGCCTCCTGCGCCTCCCGCGCCGCCGCCTCCGCCTCCGCCGCCCACCGATCCGGCGGCCATCGCTATGCTGGACACCCTGCAGAGCGTCTGCATCCCGGCCGTTCAGGGCGGCAATCTGGACAAGCTCGCCAAGGCCGACGGCTATCGCAAGAACGGCGACGGCAACTATGTGCTCAAGCGCCAGGGCTTCCAGTTCACCCTGTGGCCCGCCGGCTCCAATCCGAACCAGTGCCATATCGACCTCGTCCATCCGGTCGATCCGACCGGGCCCGGCGCACCGATCGTGATCGCCTTGCACAACTGGGCCGTGGTCGAGCGCGGCTGGTCGCTCTATCGCAACGACAAGAACGTCGAGGGCAGCCAGCAGCTGACCACCAGGTCGTGGGAGCATGACGACCCGGGCAAGCACGAGGCGATGTTCATCACCACCTATCGCAAGGCCGACGGCAGCCCGGCGAAGGGGAACGCCGACACCTCGACGATGGTCTACAGCGAGAACAGCACCGGCGGATGAGGCTCCCCGACGTCGCCGGCATTATCGGCGTCGTTCTGATGCTGACCGCCTATATCGGCGCCCAGACCGGACGCCTCGATCCCACGCGCGCGCCGTCGCTGGTCATGAACCTCATCGGCCCGGCGCTGGTGATCTTCTCTCTGATGTTCGCCTTCAACCTGCCGGCGTTCCTGACCGAGACGGCCTGGGCGGCGGCCGCTATTTTTGGCCTTGTGAGACTGGCCCTGCGCCGGCGCTAAGCGGGTTCGACCAGCAGCGGCCGGAAGGCCTCCACCACCTTGAGGTAGGTGGCGCGCTTGAACTCCACGACCAGTTCGGGGGCCTCGTCGAGGTCGGCCCAGCGCCAGGCGTCGAACTCCATGTGGTGATGGGCGCCCAGGTCGATCTCGGCGTCCTCGCCCAGAAAACGGGCCGCGAACCACATCTGCTTCTGGCCGATCCAGCCGCGGGTGACCTTGGAGCCGGCATGGCCGGGCGGGAAGTCGTAAGCCATCCAGTCATCCGTCTGGCCGATGATCCGGGCCGAGGTCACCCCGGTCTCCTCGGCCAGCTCGCGCAGCGCCGCCGTCTCCAGCGTCTCACCCGCGTCGACGCCGCCTTGGGGGAATTGCCAGTTGCCGGGACCCAGCGTGTCGGCGCGGCGGCCCAGCCACACCTTCCCATCCGGACGCGCCAACACGACCCCTACGTTGGGCCGGTAGCGCGCCAGGTCCAACTCAGTTGTTCGGTTTCGGGGCCGCCGGCTGCGCGCCATGGGCGGCTTTGAGGATGGCCGCTTCGGCCAAGGTCGGGCCGGGCTTGGGCAGCTTGGGCGTCGCCTCCACCGAACCGTACTTCAAGACGTCGAGCGCGCGGGTGAGCTGGAAGTCGCCCTTTTTCTCGTCGAAACCGGTCGGCGGCTCTTCCGCCGGCTGGTGGGCGCCCTCGCGCGTCTTGCCCTCGTCGGCGCCCAGCGCGTTGTGGAAGCTGGCCTCGCTGAACTGGAAGGCCTCATTGGCCACCTGCTGGGCTTCTTCGCGGGTCTCCGCCACCTCCAGGTCCGGTTCGATGCCGGTCTTCTGGATCGAGCGGCCGGAAGGCGTGTAGTAGCGGGCGGTGGTCAGCTTGACGGCGCCGTCCATGCCTCCCCGCAGCGGGATCACGGTCTGGACCGAACCCTTGCCGAAGCTGGTCAGGCCGACGATGGACGCCCGCTTGCGGTCCTGCAGGGCGCCGGCGACGATCTCCGCCGCCGAGGCCGTGCCCGAATTGATCATCACCACCACCGGCAGGCTGCCCAGCTTGGGGCCCGGCCGGGCGTTGTAGCGCTCGATGTCGTGCGGATCGCGGCCGCGTTGCGAGACGACCTCTCCGCCGGACAGGAAGATGTCGGACACCCCAACCGCCTGATCGAGCAGGCCGCCCGGATTGTTGCGCAGATCGAGCACCAGGCCCTTCAGGTGCGGGTTCTGGGCCTTCAGAGCGTCGATGGCGGCCTTGGTCTCCTCGGTCGCCTTTTCGTTGAAGCCCGAGAGCCGCAGATAGCCGTAGTCGCCCTCGGCCTTGTAGGTGACCGACTTGGGCTGGATGATTTCGCGCGTCAGCTTGACGTCGAAGGGATCGGTCTTCTCCCGGGCGATGGTCAGGGTGACCGTCTCGCCCACCTTGCCGCGCATCTGCTTGACCGCGTCATTGACCGACAGGCCCAGCACCGACTGGCCGTTGACGGCGGTGATGTAGTCGCCCGGCTTGATGCCCGCCCGCGCCGCGGGCGTGCCGTCGATCGGCGAGATCACCTTGACCACGCTGTCTTCGCTGGTGATCTCCAGGCCGAGGCCGCCGTATTCGCCGCGGGTGTCGTCCTGCATGTCGTTGTAGGCTTCGGGGGTCAGATAGTCCGAATGCGGATCGAGCGAGGTCAGCATGCCGTTGAGCGCCGACTGGATCAGCTTCTTGTCGTCCACCGGGGTGACGTACTCGCGGTCGACGGTGTCGAGCACGTCGCCGAACAGCTCGAGCATATGATAGGTTTCGGACCGTGGCTCTGTGGTGGCACGGGCGGTTTGGCCAAGGTAGGCCATGGATCCGACGCCGAGCGCGAAGGCCGAGACGCCGATCAGAACATAGTTGCGCATGCCGACCGCCATGACTGTCACTCAGGCCCGAAATGAGGCGAGGACTCTAACTCCTCGCACATACCGTAATATTTCAAACCTGGGGCGATGATTTTTCGACGCAAGTCCCACGACGGCCGAATTCGTCTCAATCGCGATGATAGGGCTGGCCGGCCATCAGGCTGGCGGCGCGATAGAGCTGCTCGGCCAGCATGGCGCGGGCCAGGGCGTGCGGCCAGGTCTGCGCTCCGAAGGCGATGGTGAGGTCGGCGCGCGCCAGCACGGAGGGGTCAAGGCCGTCGGCGCCGCCGACAACGAAGGCCATGTGCCCCGCGCCGTCATCGCGCAGACGTGAAAGCCGGTCGGCGAAGTCGCGCGAGGGGAGGCTCTCGCCGTGTTCGTCGCAGGCCACGACATAGGCGTCCTTGAGCTTGGCCAGCAGGGCTTCGCCCTCGGCGACCTTCCCCGCCCGGCGCGACTCGACCTCGACGATCTCCACCGGTCCGAAACCGTGGGCGCGGCCGACCTGGCCGGCGCGTCTCGCCCAACCCCCGGCCAGCTCCGCCTCGGGCGCGCCGCCCAGCCGGCCCACGCAGAGAAGCGTGACCTTCAAGCGTCAGTTCGCCAGGGCGGGCGCCGGCGGCTCGACGGACCAGATCTTCTCGAGGTTGTAGTAGGAGCGCACCTCGGGCCGGAACAGGTGCACGACGAGGTCGCCGGTGTCGATCAGCACCCAGTCGCAGGCCGGCATGCCCTCCACGCGGGCGCGGCCGTGGCCGGCGTCCTTGATGGCGCGCAGCAGGTGGTCGGCGATCGCGCCCACGTGACGGTGCGAGCGGCCGGAGGCCACCACGATGCCGTCGGCGAGCGCGCTCTTACCCTTCAGATCGATGAAGATGATGTCCGTGGCCTTCTCGTCGTCGAGACGCTTGAGGACCATGGCTTCCAGGGGGGTGCGGCCGGTGGTGTCCGGTTCGGATACCGGCGCGGCGGGCGCGGGCGGAGACGCCGGCGCGGACTTAGGGCTCAGAGGTGGGCTCCTTGGGGAACATGTACAAGACTCATCCTATCACGTCTCGCGGCCGACGGATAATTCACGAAGCGCCGTCGACGAGGCGTGGTTCCAACGACCGGTCAGATAGATCCAGGCCGGCGGCTTGGCGTCCGCCAGCCGCCGCGCGGCGCTGGCCGGCAAGCGGGCGTGGGGGAAGCGCCGCGCGGCCCGGGAATTGAGGCCTCTGAGGCTGGCGCCCGGCCTGGCCACCACCGCCAGCGGCGTCTCGCGCATCAGGCCGATCCAGTCGCGCCAGCGGTGCAGATCGGCCAGGCTGTCGGCCCCCATGACCCATACGAAATGGACGCGGGGGAAGCGCGCCTTCAGCAGGCGCACCGTCTCGATGGTGTAGCGGGCGCCCAGCGCCCGTTCGGCGTCGGAGACCACAGAGCGACCGCGGGCCTGCCGGCGGGCCGACCGCGTCCGGCTCTCCAACGGCGCCGGCCGGACCTTGAGCGGGTTGCGCGGCGCCACCAGCCAGATCACCAGGTCGAGGCCCAGGCGCTTGCGCGCCGTTTCAGCCACATGGGCGTGACCCTCGTGCGCCGGATTGAAAGAGCCGCCGAACAGCCCGACCTTCATGCCGGGTTCGAGATGCAGACCCAGCCTCAGCGCGTGCGGCCGGCCGCCGACGGGCGGTCGTGGCGAGCGTTTGGGCCTGGGACGGCTCACGGCGCCCGCGGGCCCAGGGCCAGGTCGTCGGCGTGGATGAGCGGGCCGGCCGCCTCGCCCAGCAGGGTCTCGATGGCGCCGGACCTGAGGCCGACGATGCGGCGCGCGTCGGCGGCGTCGTATCGCGCCAGCCCTCGGCCCACCTCGCGCCCGGCGCCGTCGCGCACCACCACCGCATCGCCCTTGCCGAAGCGGCCCTGCACCGACTTCACCCCGGCCGCGAGCAGGCTCTTGCCGGCGCGGATCGCCGCCGCCGCGCCATCGTCGACGGTGAGCGCGCCGTGCGGCGCCAGGGAGCCGGCGATCCAGGCCTTGTAGGCCGCGGCCGGCGCGCCGCTGGCCTCGAACAGCGTCGCCCCCGCGCCCGTCTCCAGCGCGCTCAGGGGGCCCTCCAGCCGTCCCAGGGTGACGATGGTGGCGCAACCGGCGGCGGCGGCGATGCTCGCTGCGGCGATCTTGGTGGCCATGCCGCCGCTGCCCACGCGCCGGGCTAGGTTGGCGCCCCCGGCCATGGCCTCGATCTCCGGCGTGATCGTCTCCACCCGCTCAACGCGGCGGGCGTCGGGGTCCAGCCTCGGATCGGCGGTGTAGAGGCCGTCGATGTCGGAGAGCAGCACCAGAAGGTCGGCGCCGGCCATCTGGGCCACGCGCGCCGCCAGGCGATCGTTGTCGCCGTAGCGTAGCTCCTCGGTGGCCACGGTGTCGTTCTCATTGACGATCGGCAGGGCGCCCAGGTCCAGCAGGGCGCGCAGGGTCGCGCGCGCATTGAGGAACTGTCGCCGCACCTCGGTGTCGTGGGCGGTGACCAGGATCTGGGCCGTGGGCGTCGGCGCGAAGGCTTCCTGCCAGGCCGCCATGAGCAGGGATTGTCCGGCCGCAGCGGCGGCCTGCTTTTCGGTCAGGGTCAGGGCGCGGTCGGCCAGGCCGAGGCGCCGCCGTCCCAGGGCCACGGCCCCGGAGGAAACCAGGATCAGACGTTGGCCGCGCGCTGTCAGGCGGGCGGCGTCGGCGGCGAAGGCGGCCAGCCAGCCGCGGTCGACCTCGCCGGAATGGGCGTCCGCCACCAGGGCCGAGCCGACCTTGACCACGATGAGGCGCGCGTCGGCGAGCGCCTTCACGGCGTCCACGGTCCCGTGGCTATGGGGACCTCGATCTTGGGCGCGCGGACTCGCGCATGGGCGGCGCGAAGCAGCGCCTGCACGCCCTCGCCGGAGACGGCCGAGATCAGGTGCGGCGTCTGCCCGGTCGCCTTCTCCACCGCTCGCGCCACCTTCTTGCGGGCCGCTGGCGTCAGGGCGTCGATCTTGTTGAGGGCCACGATCTCGGCCTTGGTCTCGAGGCCCGCGCCATAGGCGTCCAACTCATGGCGGATCGTGCGCCAGGCGCCCGCGGGGCCTGCCGCCGTGGCGTCGATCAGGTGGATCAGCACCGCGGTGCGCTCGAGGTGACCCAGGAACCGGGTGCCCAGGCCGAGGCCGTCCGACGCCCCCTCGATGAGGCCTGGCACATCGGCCAGCACGAAACGCTCGCCCTCCGACAGATCCACTACCCCGAGGTTGGGGGTGAGGGTGGTGAACGGATAGTCGGCGATCTTGGGGGTGGCGGCCGAGACCGCGGCCAGGAGAGTGGATTTGCCGGCGTTGGGCAGGCCGACGACGCCGACGTCGGCGATCAGCTTGAGACGCAGCCAGATCCAGCGTTCCTGGCCCTCAAGGCCGGGATTGGCGCGGCGCGGCGCCTGGTTCACCGGACCCTTGAAGTGGGCGTTGCCGAAGCCGCCGTTGCCGCCGGCCGCCAGCCGATAGCGCGCGCCGGCCTGGTCGAGATCGACGATCAGGGTTTCGCGGTCTTCTTCCAGCACCTCCGTGCCCACCGGCACGCGCAGCAATTGGTCGGCGCCGTTCGCACCCGAGCGGTTGCGGCCCATGCCATGGCCGCCGGTCTCGGCCTTGAAGTGCTGGTGGTAGCGATAGTCGATCAGGGTGTTGAGGCCGTCCATGGCCTCGATCCAGACATCGCCGCCGCGGCCCCCGTCGCCGCCGTCCGGCCCGCCGTACTCGATGAACTTCTCACGCCGGAACGAGACCGCGCCCCCGCCTCCGTCGCCGGAGCGGACAAAGATCTTGCACTGGTCGAGAAACTTCATGGCCCAGGGCTTTTGACCGACCCTGGACGAAAAATCGAGCGCCGCCGCCCGATCAGACCCGCGCGAACTCCAGCCAGATGGGCGCGCAGTCACCCAGGCGCTTCAATTCATAGCGGGTTGTGACGTGATCGCCGGGGGCCACGCGCCAGTCGTCGGCGCGTTCGGCGGCCCAGGCGAAGTCCGCGTGGCGAGCGAGCACATCCAGGGCCTGGTCGGCGTAGTCGGCCCAGTCGGTGGCGAAGCGCAGCCGGCCGCCGGGCGCGAGCACGCGCGCCGCCTCGTCGGCGAAGGCCGGCCCGACCAGTCGGCGCTTGTGATGGCGTATCTTGGGCCAGGGATCGGGAAAGAGGACGATCAAGCGGCTGAGGCTGGCGGCGGGGAGGGCGGCCATCAGCTCGCGCCCGTCGCCCGGCCACAGGCGGACGTTGTCCAGGCCCTGCTCATGGATGTGGCGCAGGGCGCTGGCGACGCCGTTCACGAACGGCTCGGCCCCGAGGAAAAGAGCGTCCGGCCGCCGCGCCGCCTGGGCCGCGAGATGTTCGCCGCCGCCGAAGCCGATCTCGAGCCAGACCTCGGCGCGGCCTTCCGTCGTCGGATCGTAGGGGCCGGCGGGGATGGCGATGCGCGGTAGAAGGTCGTCAAGCAGCGCCGCCTGGGCGGGTTTGACCGGACGCGCCTTCACTCGCCCGAAGGTGCGGATCGGGCGGCTCACGCCTTCCGCCTGGGCCAGACAGCGAAGGCGAGCGAGACGGCCAGCATGGCGGCGAACGGCAGATCGCCGAGGCGGCTGAACGGCGTCGGCTCCAGCGCCGGCGGCAGCGGCCGGTCGAGGACGCCGAGCGCCCCTTCCGGCAAGCTGGCCAGCGGCCGGCCGAAGGCGTCGATGACCGCCGACACGCCGGTGGGGGTCGCCCGGACCATCGGCAGACCCTCTTCGATGGCCCGATAGCTGGCGATGTTGAGGTGCTGCAGCGGCCCGCTCGTGGCCCCGAACCAGGCGTCGTTGGAGATGTTGACGATCCAGTCTGGCCGATAACCGGCCGCGTTGGCGCCCTCGCGGGTGAAGCCGGGATAGAGCGCCTCATAGCAGATCAGCGGCTGGAAGGGCGGCGCGCCCGGGATCGTCATCGGCCGGGGCCGGGGCCCGGAGCTGAAGCCGTCGCCGACATGGACGAAGGTCTTGATGCCGAGCTCCCCGGCCAGCTTGTCGAAGGGCAGGAACTCGCCGAACGGCACCAGGCGGAACTTGTCGTAGAGACCCAGGATGGCGACGTCAGCGTCGCCCCGACGCAGCGCCACCAGGCTGTTGTAGACCACCGGCGGGTTGGCGCGAGCGTCGCCGTAGCGGTAGCCGCCGAGCAGCAGCACCTGGCCGGGCTGCAGCGCGCCGACGATGTCGGTGCGCGTCCAGGCGCCGTGCGCCATGTAGTCGTCCAGGGCGGCTGGGATGGCGCCCTCCGGCCAGACGATAATGTCGGGGCGCCGCGCCGCCGGACTCCGGCTGAGCTGGACGTAGCGCGTGACGATGCTGGCGAAGAGCGCCGGATCGTATTTCGACTCCTGGCGCACATCGGCCTGTACGACGCGGATCAAGGGGGCGCCCGCCAGCGTGGGCGGCGCGCCGGCGAGCCGGACCGCGCCGAAGGCGTAGAGGCCGACCAGGGCCGCCGCCGAGGCTCCGACAACGACCCGTCCGCGCCAGCCCTCGGCGATGACGGCAGGAGCGGCGGCGATGGCCAGGGTGATCCAGGTCAGGCCATACGCGCCGGCCAGCGCGGCGGCCTGCGACACCGGCGAGCCCGCGGGCCAGGTCTCTCCGGGCAGGTCCCAGGGAAAGCCGGTGAGGATGTGCCCGCGCAGCCATTCGATGGCGGCGAAAGCGCCGGCGAAGATGAGGACGCGGCCCACGCCGCGCCGGCCGCTCGCGCAGTAGAGGAGGGCGGCCGTGCCCCAGAACAGGGCCATGCCGGCGGTGACCGCCGCCACGGCGAAGGGGGCCATCCAGCCCTGGTTGGCGGCGTCGACCTGAAACGGCTCTGCCAGCCACCACAGGCTGACGACGAAGTAGCCGCAACCGGCCAGCGACGCGCGGGCGAAGGCCGAACGGAACGGCCGGTCGCCCGTGACGCGGTCCAGTAGCGCCAGGAGGAGGGCGTAGCCGAGCAGTCCGGGCAGGAATCCGAACGGCGGCTGGGCCAGGGCCGCCCCGGCGCCGGCGATGACGCAGAGGCCTCTGACCAGCCAGGGCGTTACGCCCCGCGCTCTCGCTTCACTCACTGGCGCTTCGCGGACGGGCGCGCAGGTGTTTGATGCGGCGCGGATCGGCGTCGGTCACCTCGAAGTCGAAGCCCGCCGGGTGGTCGATCACCTCGCCGCGCTGCGGCACGCGGCCGGCCAGGGCGGTCACCAGGCCCGCGGCGGTGTCGATGGCCTCGTCGTCCATGTCCTCGGTGATCAGGCTCACGCCGAGCGCGCGCTCGACGTCCTCCAGCGGCGCGCGGGCGTCGATCTCGAACACCCCACCGGCCCGGGCGACGATCTGGACCAGTTGAGCCTCGTCGTGCTCGTCGTCGATCTCGCCGACCACCGATTCCAGCACGTCCTCGAGCGTGACCAGCCCGTCCAGGCCGCCGAACTCGTCGATCACCATGGCGATGTGGATGCGGCTGGTCTGCATGCGCAGCAGCAGGTCGGCCGCGCGCATCGATGGCGGCACGTAGAGGGTGTCGCGCTTGATCCGGCGCAGCACCGCCGCCCCGGCCGCGGTCCGCGCGGTCGGCTCGGCGATGAGATGGAACACGTCCTTGAGGTGCGCGAAGCCGACCGGATCGTCGAGGGTCTCGCGATAGACCGGCAGGCGGGTGTGCTCGCTCTCGGCGAAGGCCGCGATTACCCCCTCGAGCGGGGTCGACAGCTCCACCGCGGTGATGTCGGCGCGAGGGATCATGATGTCGGCCACCGTCAGGCTCTGGAACGCCCGAGCGTGGTCCATGAGCTCGGCGCCGGCCGCCTCCGCGCGCGCCTCCTCGATCTGGGCTTCGGTCCTGCGGCCGTGCAGGCCGAGGCGCTCGCGCCACGTGCCCCGCCGGCGCGCGGTCTCCGGAGGTTTGTCGGATTCGGCGTCAGACATTGGCGTAGGGATCTTCGATGTTCATCCCGGCCAGCAATTGGCGCTCCAACGATTCCATGCGCGCCGCTTCGTCATCCGCGATGTGATCATAGCCCATCAGATGCAGCACGCCATGGACGACGAGGTGGGAGAGGTGATCGGCGAGGCTTTTGCCCTGTTCGCGGGCTTCCGCCTGGCAAACGCCGAAGGCGAGGGCGACGTCGCCGAGGCGTCCGGCCGCGTCGGCAGGGAAGGCCAGCACATTGGTCGGCCGGTCCTTGCCGAGGAACTGGCCATTGAGGGACTTCAGCGTGTCGTCGTCGGTGAGCAGGAGGACGATCTCGCCGGTGCTGCCCTTGGCGGCCGTGGCGGCGGCGCGCCGCGCGAGGTCCGCCGCGTCGGGGATTGCGCGCGTCCAGGCCTCGTCCTCGACTTCCACCTCGATCATGGCCGGCGTCCGGCGGCGTCGGCGTCGTAGGCGTCCACGATCCGTCCGACCAGGGGGTGGCGCACCACATCGGCGACCGTAAAGCGCGCCACGGCCACGCCTTCCACGCCGTCGAGGATCGACACGGCGTGGACCAGGCCGGAGTCGGAGGGGTCGACCAGATCGACCTGGCTGGGATCGCCGGTCACCGCCATGCTCGATCCTTCGCCGAGTCTGGTCAGCACCATCTTCATCTGCAGCCGGGTGGTGTTCTGGGCCTCGTCGACGATGACGAAGGCGTGGGCCAGGGTGCGGCCGCGCATGAAGGCGATGGGCGCCACCTCGATCTCGCCGCGCTCGCGGCGCCGACGAAGTTGGTCAGCCCCCAGGATCCGGGTCATGGCCTCCCAGACGGGGGCCATATAGGGATCGACCTTCTCGGTGAGGTCGCCGGGCAGGAAACCCAGGCGCTCGCCGGCCTCGACCGCTGGCCGGGTGACCACCAGGCGTTCGACCTCGCCGGCCCGCAGCAGCTCCGCGCCGTGCGCCACGGCCAGGAAGGTCTTGCCGGTGCCGGCCGGCCCGAGTCCGAACACCAGCGGATGCGTCTCCAGGGCCTCCAGATAGCGCGCCTGACCGGGCGTCTTGGCCCCGACCGCGCCGCGACGGGCGGCGGGGCCGGTCTGGGGCGCGCCGGTTCGGGCCTGGTCGATGGCCACGCGCACGTCGGTGGGGGTGACCTCGTCGCCGGCGGCGATACGATCCGCCAGGCGCTCGACGGCCGCGCGCGCCGCGCGCCGCGCCTTCGCCTCGCCGCTGAACGTCACCCCGCCGCCGGGGGTCTCGATCAGCACGTGGAAGGCGTCCTCGATCAGCGCGGCGTGGCGCCCGCCGGGGCCGGCGACGGCGCGCACGGCCTCGTCGCCGAGGGTGAGGAATTCTGTGGGTCCGCGGCTCAAGCGGTCTCCAGCACCCTTTCGGCCGCCAGACTGTTGGCGCCGGCGGCGCGGATGACGACATCCTCGATGCGCCCGACGAGGCTCACCGGGCCGTCGCAATGCACAGCCTGGAGATAGGGGGTGCGGCCGCCCACCTGGCCGGGATGGCGGCCAGGGCCTTCGAACAGCACCGGCACCGTTCGGCCCACGAGGCCCGCATTGAAGGCGTCGCGGCTCTCGGCCAGCACCGCCTGCAGCCGCGCCAGCCGCGCTTCCTTCTCCGGCTCGGCCACCTGGCCGGTCATGGCCGCGCCGGGCGTTCCGGGGCGGCGCGAATATTTGAACGAGAAGGCGCTGGCGTAGCGAACCTCGCGCGCCAGGGTGAGCGTGGCCTCGAAGTCCGCTTCGTGCTCACCCGGAAAGCCGACGATGAAGTCTCCCGAGAGGGCGATGTCGGGCCGGGCCGCGCGGACCCGCTCCACAAGGCGTAGATAGGCGTCGGCGTCGTGACCGCGATTCATCGCCTTGAGGATCCGGTCCGACCCCGACTGAACCGGCAAGTGCAGATAGGGCGCCAGGGCCTCGATCTCGCCGTGGGCGGCGATCAGCTCCGCGCTCATGTCGCGCGGGTGGCTGGTGGTGTAGCGGATGCGCGCCAGACCCTCGATCCGCGCCAGGCGCCGCACCAGGGCGGCCAGGGTGACGCCATCGCCGTCGCGGTAGGCGTTGACGTTCTGGCCGAGCAGGGTCACCTCGCGAACGCCTCGGGCCGCCAGCGCGCGCGCCTCGGCCTCGACGGCGGCGGCGGGCCGCGAATACTCCGCGCCGCGCGTGTAGGGCACGACACAGAAGGTGCAGAACTTGTCGCAACCCTCCTGGACGGTCAGGAAGGCGGTGACGCCCGTAACGCTGCGCTCCGCCGGCAGGGCGTCGAACTTGGCCTCCGGCGTGAAGTCGGCGGCCAGACGCTCGCCCCGCCCGCGATGGGCCAGGGCGATGAGTTCGGGCAGGCGGTGATAGGCCTGAGGTCCGACAGTGAGGTCGACCACCGGCGCGCGGCGGATGATTTCGTCACCCTCCGCCTGGGCGACACAGCCGGCGACGACCACGGTCATGGCGCCGCCATCCGCCACGCGCGCCTCCTTGAGGGCGCGGATGCGGCCGAGCTCGGAATAGACCTTCTCGGCCGCCTTCTCGCGGATATGGCAGGTGTTGAGCACGACGAGGTCGGCGTCGTCGGGCGTCTCGGCCGCGCGATAGCCAAGGGGGGCCAGAATATCGGCCATCCGCTCGGAGTCGTAGACGTTCATCTGACAGCCGTAGCTCTTGATGAACACGCGCCGGGCGGGCGGTGTGTCACTCATCGGCGGGCACGGCGTAGAGTTCGAGCCGGTGGTCCACGAGGCGATAGCCCAGGCGCTGGGCGATCTTCTTCTGCAGGGCCTCGATCTCCTCGTCGACGAATTCGACCACGGCGCCCGTCTTCATGTCGATCAGGTGGTCGTGATGGGCCTCACTGGCCTCTTCATAGCGCGAGCGGTTCTGGCGGAAATCATGGCGCGTGAGGATCCCCGACTCCTCGAACAGGCGCACGGTCCGATAGACGGTGGCGATGGAGATGTGCGGATCGATGGCGTGGGCGCGGCGGTGCAACTCCTCGACGTCGGGGTGATCGCTGGCGGCCGAAAGCACGCGCGCGATGACGCGGCGCTGCTCGGTCATGCGCAGTCCGCGCTCGATGCAGAGTTTTTCCAGACGATCCAACTGCCCGCTCCGTTGAGGTCTCGCAGCATAGTGGTCGGAACGAAGACTGTTAAGGTCGCGGCGCAGCACCAACGCGTCGATGCGCCCGCCGGGGCCGGCATAGTAGCCCGGGCGGCGACCCACGCCGACAAAATCCCTGCCGGCGTAGAGCGCGATCGCCGCCGCATTGTCCTCGGCCACCTCCAGGAACAGCGCGCCCGCGCCCGCTGCCTTGGCCCGACCGATCGCCGCATCCACGAGCGCCGCGCCGACGCCGCGCCGCCGATGCGTGGGCGCGGTCGCCAGGGTCAGGACCTCCGCCTCTCCGGCCGCCGCGCGGCAGAGGATGAAGCCGATCGGCGTGGCGTCCTCCACCGCCATGATGGCGATCTCGCCCGGGCCGGCAAGGAGGGCCGAAAACGCCGCTTCGCTCCAGGCCGCGTCGAAAGACTGGGCGTGCAGCGCCGCCAGCACCGCCGGATCGTGGATGCCGGTGAGCTTCACGCGCCTTTCACCTTGGCGTCGGGCGCGCGCAGATAGAGCGGCCGGGGCGGGGTCAGAGGCGCGTGCTCGGCCAGGCCGGCGATGGCGAGCGGCGAGGGGGCGATGAGGTCGACCGAAGTCTGTCCGACCGCGGCCAGGGCGGCGGCTGTTGGCCCGACCAGACGACCGCCCTGCGCAAGCTCGGCGGCCTTGAGCGGCAGGCTCTCGGGAGGGCCGAGTTCGGCGTCGCCGTCGAACGCCTGCAGGAAAACCGCGCCGCGGCCGGCGTCGATCGCGGCCGTGCGCCGGCCCCCGCCCTCGAGGCTGGCGGCGAGGGCGGCCAGAGTCCCGACGCCGACGCACGGAATCGCCAGAGCCATGGCCAGGCCCTTGGCGAAGGCCAGTCCGACGCGCAGGCCGGTGAAGGAGCCCGGCCCCACCGTCACGGCGATGCGGTCGAGGTCGGAGAAGGCCAGGCAGGAGGCGGCCATGACCTCGCCGGTCATGGGCGCCAGTCGCTCCTGGTGGCCGCGAGCCATCGGCTCTGACAGAGCGGCGAGCACGACGCCGTCGGCGACGACCGCCGCCTGGCAGGCGGGAAGGCAGGTGTCGATGACCAGAAGCCGCACGAGCGAGTTGGCGGCGCTAGAGGGCCTGCTCGACGCGGGTCACCTCGGGCACATAGTGCTTCATCATGTTCTCCACCCCGGCGCGCAGGGTCGCGGCGGAGGAGGGACAACCGGAGCAGGCGCCGCGCATGTGCAGCCACAGGACGCCGGTGTCGGGCTCGAACTTGGAGAACAGGATGTCGCCGCCGTCCTGAGCGACGGCCGGGCGGATGCGCGTGTCCAGCAGATCCTTGATCTCGGCCACGATGTTGGCGTTCTCGCCCTCGTAGACGCCTTCGCTGTGCCCTTCGTCCACCGTGTCGCGCAGCAGCGGCGCGCCGCCGGTGAAATGGTCCATGATAGCCGCCAGGATCGGCGCCTTCAGATAGGACCAGTCGCGATCCTCGGCCTTGGTCACGGTGACAAATTCGCCGGCGAAGAAGACGCGCGTGACGCCCGGGATGGCGAACAGGTCCTCGGCCAGCGGCGAGGCGCGCGCCTCGCCCTCGTCGCGGAACTCGCGCGTGCCCTCGGCAAGCAACTCGCGGCCGGGCAGGAACTTCAGCACCGCCGGGTTGGGCGTGGTTTCGGTCTGGATGAACATGGCTCTGAAATGGCGGTTCGCGTGGACGAGCGCAACCTTACCACACCCAGGTCAACCGCCCCAGAATCCGACGATGCGCTTGACCTCGGCCATGGTCGGGGCGGCCAGGGCGCGGGCCTTGTCGGCCCCGCGCGCCAGGATGCGGTCGATCTCGGCCGGATCGGCGAGCATGCGCCGCATGGTCTCGCCCACCGGCGCCATGCGCTCCACCACCAGATCGGCGAGCGCCGGCTTGAAGTCGCCGAAGCCCTTGCCGCCGAAGCGCGCCAGCACCTGATCCTTGGTCTCCCCTGAAAGCGCGGCGTAGATGCCGACCAGGTTGTCGGCTTCGGGCCGCCCCTCCAGGCCTGCCGTCGTTTCCGGCAGCGGCGCCGGATCGGTCCGCGCGCGCCTTATCTTATTGGCGATCTCGTCCGGACTGTCGGTCAGGTTGATGCGCGACTGATCGGAGGGATCGGACTTGGACATCTTGGTCCGGCCGTCGCGCAGCGACATGATCCGCGCGCCCGGCCCCTCGATCAGCGGTTCGGGCAGGGGGAAGAAATCCGGCGCCTCGAAATCGTGGTTGAACTTGCCGGCGATGTCGCGGGCCAGCTCCAGATGCTGCTTCTGGTCCTCGCCCACCGGCACATGCGTCGACTTGTAGAGCAGGATGTCGGCGGCCATCAGCACCGGATAGGTGTAGAGGCCGACGCTGGCGTTTTCCTTGTGCTTGCCGATCTTGTCCTTGAACTGGGTCATGCGGTCGAGCCAGCCGACGCGGGCGACGCAATTGAGGACCCAGGCCAACTCCGCATGCGCGCTGACCGCCGATTGGGGAAAGATGACGGCCTTCTCAGGGTCGACGCCGGCGGCGATATAGGCGGCGGCGATCTCGCGGGTCTGGGCGGCGAGCACGGCGGGGTCCTGCCAGGTGGTGATGGCGTGCAGATCGACGACACAGAACAGGCATTCGCGTTCGTGTTGCAGGGCGACGAACTTGACCAGGGCCCCCAGATAGTTGCCGAGGTGCAGCGCGCCGGAAGGCTGAACGCCGGAAAAGACGCGGTCGGATTGGGTCATGAACGGGGTCTCTGGATGGGATCGGAGGGCCGCGCGCGGCGGCGGTTCAGGCGGGCCGGGTCGGGCGGCGCCATCGCCGATCTGAAAATCCGGGACAAGTCATGGCGGGTTCCGTTTAATCCGCCGGGCGCTTGCTGGGAAGCGGCATGGAGCGATCGATGACCGACGCAGCCGCTCTGCGCCGCCTGGCCGAAGATCATCGCCGCGCCGGGCGGATGAACGAGGCTGTCGCCGCCCTCAATGAGGCGACACGCCGGACGCCGCAGGATCCCGCCGCCTGGGCCGCCTTGGCCGATGGCCTCGTCGCTGCCAATCGTCCGGACCTGGCGCTCGAGGCCTGGGTGCGGACGCTCGTCCTCGCGCCGGCGTGGGCCCCCGGGTGGGTCGGCAAAGGCCGGGCGCTGCAGGCGCTGGCCCGCCCCGACGAGGCGGCCGCCGCCTTTCACGAGGCCTTGGCGCGGGCGCCGGCCGACCCTGACGCCCACTTCGCCCTGGCGATGCTGGCTTTCGACGCCGGCGATCTTGATAGCGCGGAGGCCCACGCCGCGCGCCTGCCGCCGGCCCCGCCCACGGCCTGGCTGACGGCGCGGATCGCCGCCGCGCGCGGCGACTTCGAACGGGCCCAGGATATACTGGAACGGCTTCTGCCGACGCTTGTCGATGGGCCACGCGCCGACGCCCTGCTGCTGCTCGGCGAGGCGCTGGACCGCCTGGGGCGCCCCGCGGAAGCCTTCGCGACGGCCATGGAAGGCAAGGCCGTCCAGCACCGGCTGTTCGCACCCCGCGCCGCCGGCCGCGAGGGCGAGACAGCCAAGATGAAGCGGCTGGCCGCATGGTTCGAGGCGGCCGATCCAGCCGGCTGGATTGCGGCCCCCGCCAAGGCCGACGCGAGCGGACACGTCTTCCTGGTCGGCTTTCCGCGTTCCGGCACCACCCTGCTCGAACAGGCCGTGGTCGCGCATTCGGGAATCGTCGCCCTGGAGGAGGCCCCGACCCTGGCCGACCATTATCAGGAGTTCCTCACCGGGCCTGAAGGCCTGGAGCGTCTGGCGCATCTCGGCGCCGCCGAGGCCGACCGGTGGCGCGCGCGCTATTGGCAGACGGTGCGCGAGCACGGGGCGCGGCCTGAGGGGCGGATTTTCGTCGACAAGGCGCCGGCGGGAACCCTCAACCTGCCGCTCGTCGCCAAGCTGTTTCCGGGCGCCAGGATCCTCTTCGCCATGCGCGACCCGCGCGACGTGACGCTGAGCTGCGCCATGAACGCCTTCCAGATGAATTCGCTTACCTACGCATTCACCAGCCTCGGCGAGACGGCGGCCTGCTACGACGCCGCCATGAGCCTGGCGCGCGTCTATCGCGGGCTGCTGCCGCTGGCGGTGAGGGAGGTGCGCTATGAGCGCCTGATCGTGGATTTCGCCGGCGAGCTCGCGGCGATCTGCGCCTTCATCGGCGCCCCCTTCGATGCGGCCATGGTCGATGTCGGCCCGGCGGCGCGCGGCCGGGCCGTGCGCACGCCCAGCGCCGCGCACGTACGCGAAGGGGTGAACCGCCGGGGCCTCGAGCGCTGGCGCGCCTACGCCGCCGAACTGGCGCCCGTCGCGGACACACTGGCGCCGTGGGTGCGGGCGTTTGGCTATCCGGAGGGATGAGTGTTGGAGTGTTCGCGGGTCGCCAACCTCTCGAATCAGGTTCGTTCGATCCAGGGGTTTTGTTGTTCCCGTCCGATCATTCAGCATGGAGAGCTAACAAGTCAGTTCTGACGCATATGCCCCTACGTCTTATTCCGTCGCCGAGCGGGCGGAAATCTAAGCGTCACTGCTTTCAATATGACTCCGACGAAGACAAGTATAATGACGTCATCATTTGAGAAATGGTGGAAAAATGTCTTTTCTATCAGAATCACCAACGCAGCTGTGCCCACAATATACGTTGATATCCTCAAAATATTGTACAAAGCTAAATTCATCTCAGCTAACTCGAACCTTCCACTAACAACCAGGTGGAGTTACGGTGACGCTGCATTAAATTGCCCCGTCTCCTGATCTTCGGCGACGGCGTGTAGCTTGGGTCCGGGCGTCTGGGCTGCCAACGGTCCGCCGATGCGAGCATTAGGCTATCCCAAAACCTGATCCCCCCGCCAGTCCGTCAACGTCGGCCCCAGGGCCTCCTCAAGCGGGCCGAGCCAGGGCGCATAGTTCCGCCAGGCGCCGATGCCGCCAGCGAAGATCGGCTGGCGCACCTGTTCCGAGCTGGGCGTGTCGACCGGGCGGCGGTTTTCGAAGAAGCGCAGGCAGGCGGGATCGAAGGGCAGACCGAGATAAGCGAGCAGGCGGCGCGTCTCGCCTTCGGTGTCGGCCACCAGATCCTCATAGATCACGCGGTGAACCGCGCCCGGAGCCGCGCGGTCGAAATGGGCCATCAGCGCCACATAGTCGGCATACCAGCGACCGATGTGGGTGAGGTCGAAGGCGCTGCTGAAGCCGAGGCCGAAGTGTTGTTTGAAGATCGACACGCCGCAGTCGAGCGGGCCGCGGCGCACGTCGACGATGCGGGCATTGGGCAGGATCAGGCGAATGAAGCCGACGTGTAGGAAGTTCTTGGGCGTCTTGTCGATGAAGCGCGGCCGGCCGAGCCGGCGGTAGGCCGCCGTGCGGCGCAGATAGGCCTCGCTCAGGCGCGCACAGGCCTCTCGCGTCAGTCCGGCCACGCCCTCGGGATAGCCGGGCACGGTCTGGGCGATCATCGGTAGGTCGGGCAGTTCGTGCGTGCCCTCGATGGCGGGGTGGCTGGCGAGGATCTGCTCCACCAGGGTCGAGCCAGATCGGGGCAGGCCGACGATGAAGATCGGATCGGCCGCCTGGGCGCCCCAGCCGACGCGGGCGTCGAAGAAGGCGGGCGTGAACAGGGCCTGGCAACGGCACATATAGGCGGTGGTCTCGTCGGGGCGGTAGCCGCGGCGCGCCGCCTCGAGGGCGTTGCCCCGGGCATAGGCTTCGAAGGCGGCGGCGTGGTCGCCGGCGTCTTCGCGCGCCTTGCCGAGGGCGAAAGACAGTTTGACTCGATCCTCGGCGGCGAGCCCCGCGTCGGACAGTGCGGTTTCCATGGCCGCGACCTCACCCTGAGAGAAACGATAGGTCTTGAGGTTGGCGAGGCTCAGCCAGGCCTCGGCGCAGGCAGGGTCGAAGCTGACGCAGCGGCGGTAGGCGGCGATGGCCGCCGCCGTCTCGCCCTGGGCGCGCAGGGCGCCGGCGTGGACGAGTCGGGCGTAGGCCTGGTCCGGGAAACGGTCCGCGACCGCGCCGGCGGCCGTCGCCGCCTCGCCGTAGCGGCCGAGGTCCATCAGGGCCGCCGCCTTCATGGAAAGCATGCGCGCGTCGGGTGGGAAGGCGTTCAGGGCCGCGAGGGCGGCCTCGAAGCGGCGCTCGGCGAGCAGGGTGCGGGCAGGGTCGAGGCTCGGGTCGCCGGCGAAACCGCCCGCCAGATCGCCCGCCGCCGTACGAATCTCGGCCAGCCGCCGCCGCGCCTCCGGCTGACGCGGGTTGAGCTCCAGCGAGCGGATGAGCAATGGGGCGGCGGCGCGGCTGCGACCCCTGGCGATCTCCACCTTGGCGGCTTCGAACAAGGCCAGCCAGCGAGGCGTGTCGGAGGCGGCCGCGCGCGGCTTGGGGCGGGTCATGGCCGCACTATGAGGCGCCCGCCGGCGCGGTCCAGGCCAAACAAAAAAGCGCCGCCCCGGATGACCCGGAGCGGCGCCGTCGCGTTCGCAAACTCCCCCGACCGCGAAGTGAGGGTTACTAGAGCTAGAACTTGACCTTCACGCCCATGAACACCTGGGTGCCGTTGTCATAGACAGCGCGAACCTCGGTGGTGTTGGCGCCGTAGTACTTCAACAGGCTGTTGGTGATGTTCACCGCATCCACCGTCACCGCGACGTTGGGCGTGATCTGGTAGGCGAACGAGGCGTCCAGGGTGCCATAGTTGTTCTGGCTTTCCGGCGTGGCCCGGTCGAGGCCGACGAAGAAGTGCGAACGGTAGGTATAGGCCAGCCGCACGCTGACGCCGTGATTTTCGTAGTAACCGACGACGTTGCCGGTCCACTTGGACGTGCCGATCAGCGGATTGCCGTCGGCGTCTTGACCGTCGACATAGGTGCCGTTGGCCTGCACGCCGAAGCCATAGGCTATCGGCTGTTGCCACTGGACTTCGACGCCACCCAGTTGGCCCGCAATATTGAAGGGGGCCGATATGGTGTAGAGGGCGTTATGTCCCAGCATCATGTTGAAGTAGGTCTGGGTATAGTTTTCGAAACCTACGTAAGACGACAGATCGTCATAGAAGAGGCTGACGGCGACGAGCGACTGCGGGCCATAGTAATATTCGAGGCTGGTGTCGAAGACAGCGGCCCTGACCGGCTTGAGGTTGGCGTTGCCGCCACTGCCGACCAGAAGCAGGTCGTTCAGCGACACGCTGGCGCCCAGGGAGCTGTAGTCGGGCCGGGACATGGTCTCGGCGGCCGACACCCGCAACAGCAGGTTCTGCTTGAGGTCGAAGGTGAAGTTCGCGCTCGGCAGGATGTCTACATAGTTGTGGTGGATATCGTTTATGAAATAGTTGCCGTAGGCGGACGTCGTGACGGGCGTGGCGTTTTCAGAGAGTTGGCTCGGGGAATTGACGTAGTCGTTTTCGTTTGTGTTCACGACCCTGAGGCCAAAGTTACCGCGCCAGCCGTCGCCGCCAACGTGGGCCATGATGTAGCCCGCGACATCGGTCTCGTGAACCTTGAACGAGCCAAGCCAGTAGTAGTTCTGGGGCTGCACGATCGCGGAAATCGGGCCGCGGATGCCGCCCGGAATGGCGTTGATGATCTGTCCGATCGTGGTCGGATTGCCCCCGATCGGAATGAGGAGGCCCGGAATGCCGAGCGCGCTGGCTGAGTAGCCGTTGGGATAGGGCGTCGGGTTGGTGGCCGCGAACGGCATGGTCGGACTGCCGTAGCAGGCGTTGTTGGCGCCTAAGGTGCAGCCGCGGTCCCAACCGTCGACCTGACGAGTGTGGTCGGAGACGTGAACGCCGAAATCGACATCCTTGAAGATACCGTTGCTGATGTCCCAGACGCCGTCGGCCTTGGCGTAGAATTCCTTGTCGACCGAGACGAAGCGCGCGTTCCACGACCAGTCGTCGGAAAGGCCGTCAGGGCTCTGTGGGTTGATGTTTCCGGGCGTGACCGCGAAGCCGTTGCCGGAGGGGGCGTAGGAAATACCGGTGGCCCCATTGACCTCGAAGGAGGGCTGCTGCGGCGTGTCGCCGACACCGTGGGTGTAGCCGACCTGGGCCTTGATGGTCAGTTTGTCGTTCACCCTGAACTTGCCGTCCAGGTTGACGTAGTAGCTTTCGGCGGACTCATTGGGCCGCGTGATGTTGTCGACGATCAGGCCATCCTGCGGACCGGATTCACCTGGGCCGTTCAGCGGGAAGTTCGCCGAGGTAATGGCCCCATTCTGGACCGTGTAGGAGGTCGGCAGATTGTTCGCGAATTCGTGCGAACCCCACATCATGTAGTTGTCGTTGTAGTTGTCGGCATTCAGATGAGAGTAGAAGCCGGTCAGATTGAGTTCGGCCCTATCGTCCGAAGATTTCCATTCAATCGCCCCGGTGCCGCCCGCGCGGGTCCGCTGTTGTTCGAACAAGGACGACCCGATCAGGGTTGGATAGGCCAGGCCGATCGTTGACGGGTTGGCGGTCGCCAGCGGCATGCCAGCAGCGATGTTTTGCCAGCCCAGAACCTCCTGGCCATAACGGACCACACTGCGCTTTTCGTAGAAACCCTGGACAATGACGCCGAAGGTGTCGTCGGCGTTCTTCCACCCGGCGAGGGCGTTGAACTGCGGTTGCCACTGGCTGCCGTGCTGGCCGGCGTTGGTGTTGTAGGCGGCCTCGGCCGATGCCTCAAACGTGAACATCTTGGCGAGGTCGAGCGGCTTGCGCGTCTGGATGTCGACCGCGCCGGAGACGCCGCCTTCGAGGATCGAGGCGTCCTGGGTCTTATAGACCAACACGTTCTGGACGATTTCCGCCGGCAGCAGGGTGAAGCTGACGCTGCGGCCGACCACACTGTACTGGTCGAGGATGAACCAATCGCCGGTCGACACGTCGTGGCCGTCGATGGTGACGTTGGTCAGGCTGGGCGAGGTGCCGCGGATGCTGACGCGGTCGGCTTCGTCGAAGCCGCCTTCGCCGCCGGCCGCGCCCTGGATGGCGACGCCCGGAAGGCGCTGCAGGGCGTCGGCAATGTTCTTGTCGGGCAGCTTGCCGATGTCGGTCGCCGAAATCGCGTCGACCGAGTTCTCACTGACTCGCTTGATCTGGATGGCCTTTTCCAGGGACTGGCGGATGCCGGGCACCACGACCTCTTGAACGGTGGTCGCGCTGTCCGCCGCCATGGCCGAATCGACCGCCAGGCTAAGCGCCGCGATGCTTGCCGAGCCGACCAGCACGGTTGTGCGAAGTTTCATTCCTGTCTCCCCCAGAAAGAGCCGCTGGCTCTTCGTCAAAGGCCAATACGATACCAATTCGACATATTCGCCATCGGACGCAACACTACCAGCCCGAATTGACGCGAGGTTGTCACAATCTTGGGCTCAAGCGCAAGCCCAAATAGACCCGATCCAATACCAATTGAGATTTTGGTATGCAAACGGCCGTGGATCGTGGCACAAACGCATCAGGCGGCGCTGGCCCAGTCCGCGCCGCCGACTGGGATTGGGGCCAATCGGGCAAAAGGGTTCAGTGTGGCGGCGTTGCTATCCGAACTGATCGGCGGCCTGGGCGATCAGGCCCCGGGACCGCTTTATCAGCAGCTGCATCGCGCCCTGCGTCAGGCGATCGCCAACAAGCAGCTGGCGCCGGACGAGGCCCTGCCGGCCGAGCGCGACATGGCTCAGGACCTGGGCGTTTCGCGAATCACCGTGCGCAAGGCTCTGGACGCCCTGGCCGACGAGGGCCTGGTCACCCGCCGCCAGGGCGCCGGCACCTTCGTCGCCGCGCGGGTCGAAAAGAGTTTCTCCAAATTGTCGTCGTTCACGGAGGATATGCTCGCGCGCGGACGGATGCCCCGCAGCGCCTGGCTCCGCCGGTCCGACGGGGCCGTGACGCCCGAGGAGGCGATGATCCTGGGTCTCAGCCCCGCCACGCCGGTGTTCCGCTTCAATCGCATCCGGTTCGCGGACGAAGCGCCGATGGCGCTGGAATATTCGACCGTGCCCGGTTTCTGCCTGCCCTCGAAGGAGGCGGTGGCGACCTCGCTCTACGAAGCGCTCGACCGCCAAGGCTACCGGCCGGTGCGCGCGCTCCAGCGGCTGCGCGCGGTGTTGTTCACCGATGAGCAGGCCGGGCTTCTGAACGTCAATGTCGGGGCTCCGGGCTTGCTGATCGAGCGCCGCGGCTTCCTGCGCGACGGTCGCGCCGTGGAGTTCACGCAGTCCTATTACCGCGGCGACGCCTATGATTTCGTCGCCGAGCTCAACGACGGATCGCTATGAACAGGGGCGTCACCCAGATGTTCCGCGAAGCCGGCGAGGCGCCCGACCGGGTGCGCGCCCAGCTCGCGGCGAACGAAGGACGCGTGCGCGCGTTGACAGAGCGTCTGCGCCGGCGGCCGCCGCGCGCGGTGACGACGCTGGGGCGGGGCAGCTCCGACAATGTCGCCACCTATGCGCGTTATCTGATCGAAACGCGCCTGGGGATCATGACCGCCTCGTCGTCGCCGTCGGTCAGCTCGGTATATGACGCGTCTCCCGACATGAGCGACACCCTGTGTCTGGTCATCTCGCAATCCGGCCGCAGCCCCGACCTGCTCGCCGCGGCTCAGGCGCACGGCGCGGCCGGCGCGCTGGTGGTGGCGCTGGTCAATGACGAGGCCTCGCCGCTGGCGGATCAGGCCGACGTCACCATCCCTCTGAAAGCCGGGCCGGAAACCAGCGTGGCGGCCACCAAGTCGTTCATCACCGGCCTTTCCGCCATCGCCCAACTGGTCGCCTGCTGGGGTGAGGACCCTGAGCTGCTCGCCGCCGTGAACGCGCTTCCGGACCAGCTCGACTCGGCGTGGGCGCTGGACTGGAGCGCGGCGGTCGAACCGCTCGCCACGGCCGAGCATCTCTATGTGGTCGCGCGCGGGGTCGGTTTCGCCATCGCCCAGGAAGCGGCGCTCAAGTTCAAGGAAACCTGCGGCCTGCACGCCGAGGCGTTCAGTTCGGCCGAGATCCGACACGGCCCCATGGCCCTGATCGGCCCGGCGTTTCCGGTGCTGGCCTTCACCCAGAGCGACGGGACGGAGGAGGGGGTCGAGGCGGCCGTGACGGGGTTCGCCCGCCAGGGGGCGCCGGTGATCCAGGTGGGCGGCGGAACGGCCGCCGGGGTGATCCGGCTGCCGTCGGCGGCGGCGCATCCGGCCTTGGAGCCCATCGGCCAGATCCAGAGTTTCTACCGCCTTGCCGACCGGCTGGCGCGGGCGCGCGGCTATGATCCCGATCGGCCTTCGCACCTCGCCAAGGTGACCGAGACCATCTGATGAATCTGGCGCTCGTCAACGGTCGGGTGATGACCGACCGTGGTCTGGAAGACGGGTTGGCGGTCCAGCTGGCCGAGGGCCGCATCGCCTCTGTAGGTTCCGCCGTGGACTTGCCGGCGGGGGTGAAGCGTTACGACCTCGGGGGCGGGCTGCTGCTTCCCGGCTTCATCGACATTCAGGTCAACGGCGGCGGGGGGGTGCTGTTCAACGATACGCCCACGGCCGCGGCTGTCGCCGCCATCGGCGCCGCGCACCGACGCTTCGGGACGACCGGGTTCCTACCGACCCTGATCAGCGACGACCTCTCCGTCGTCCGCCAGGCGCGGGCGGCGGCCCAGGAGGCTATCCGCCAGGGAACACCTGGCGTGCTCGGCGTTCATATCGAGGGACCGTACCTCAATATCGAGCGCAAAGGCATTCACGAGGCCGACAAGCTGCGCCGCCTGGACGAGGCGGGGATGGAGGTTCTGACCTCGCCGGGCGAGGGCCGCACCCTGGTCACCCTGGCGCCGGAGATGGCCGGGACGGCCATGATCGAGCGGCTCACGGCCGCGGGCGTGATCGTCTCGGCGGGCCACACCAACGCCACCTACGCCCAGGCCCTGGCCGGTCTCGACGCCGGTCTCACAGGCTTCACCCATCTGTTCAACGCCATGTCGCCGATCGCCAGCCGCGCGCCCGGCGTGGTCGGGGCCGCCCTCTCCGATCCGAGGTCGTGGTGCGGGATCATCGTCGACGGCCAGCACGTGGATCCGGTGGTGCTCCGCCTCGCCCTGCGCTGTCGGCCGGCCGAGCGCTTCATCCTGGTCACCGACGCCATGCCGTGCGTCGGCTCGGACCTGCGCACCTTCACGCTGCAGGACAAGATCATCCATGTGCGCGACGGCGCATGCTTCGACGACCGCGGGCGGCTGGCCGGCTCCAACCTCGATATGTCCGGCGCCGTGCGCAACGCGGTCCAGCTGCTGGGCGTCGGCCTCGACACGGCCTCGCGCATGGCCAGCGCCAATCCCGCCGAGTTCCTGGGGCTGGGCGCCGAGCTGGGCCGGATCGCGCCGGGCTACAGGGCCGACCTTGTGCTGCTGGGTGATGATCTCACCGTGCGCGGCACGTGGATCGGCGGCGAGATGGACCAGGACGCCCTCTCCGTCCGCGCAGGGTGAGGGGGTGGTCTATTCCTCCGCTCATCCCCGCGAACGCGGGGACCCAGGCTTTTTCAACGAGCCTGTGAACGTCTCGAGCGTCCTAATTCACCACGAAGCACACGAAGTTCACGAAGACACCGCTAAGCCGAAATCTGAACCTCTTCGTGTCCTTCGTGTGCTTCGTGGTCGAATGGGCTGGCGCCAATGGGCGCAGCGGCGCCCCATAGAACACCTGGATCTCCGCGTTCGCGGGGATGGACGGAAATGGAACTTGAAGTTCGGCCTCGGCGGTCTGATCCTGGCGTGCGGCGCTCTCTCCGCCGCCGCTCAGCCGCTCAGCCTGGATATCGTGCCCAAACCGAGCAGCGTGACGGCGGAAGCGGGGAGCGCGGTGGTGCTGCGCCAGGGAACGCCGATCGCCGTCCCCCCGGGTGATGCGGGCGCGCTGCAATCTGCGCGCTGGCTGGCGCAGCTCGCCCGCCGCTCGCGCGGTCTCGCGCTTGTGCCTGGCGGCGCGCGCCGGCCACGCGGCCCGACCATCGTGTTCGAGCGCGAACCGGGCCTGGCGACCAGCGAGGCCTATAGGATCGATATCGGCCGCGGTCGCGTGACGATCGAGGCCTCCTCCGACGCGGGCCTGCTCTACGGTGCGGTGACGCTCTGGCAGTTGATGACAGCGCGCGCGGGCGACGGGCCGGTTCGTCTGGAGAGCCTGACGATCGCCGATCAGCCCCGGTTTGCCTGGCGGGGGCTGCTGCTCGACTCGGCCCGGCACATGCAGTCGCCGGCGTTCATCCTGAGGACCATCGATTGGATGGCCCTGCATAAGCTCAATGTGCTGCAGTGGCACCTGACCGACGACCAGGGCTGGCGCCTGCCGGTTCCTGCCTACCCCAGGCTGACCAGCGTCGGCGCCTGGCGCACGCCGGCCAGCCTGTCGGTACGGGCCGAGCCTTACGGCGGCTTCTACACCCGGGCGGAGATCCGCGAGATCGTCGCCCACGCCAGGGCGCGCCACGTGACGATCGTGCCGGAGATCGAAATGCCCGGCCACGCCCTGGCGGCGTTGCTGGCCTATCCGGAGCTCTCGGCCGGTCCCGTCCCGCCAAAGTCGATGCAGAGTGACTGGGGGCTGATCCCGGGCGCCTTCGGCGTGGACGAGCCGACGTTCACCTTTCTGGACAGGGTGCTGGGCGAGGTCACCGACCTCTTCCCCGGCCGCTTCATCGACATCGGCGGCGACGAGGTTCCCCTCGATGTGTGGAAGGCCTCGCCGACCGTCCAGGCGCGGATGAAGGCGCTGGGCGTGACCGATGAGGCCGCGCTGCAGAACTATTTCATCCGCCGTATCGACACCTTCCTCGCCGCCCGCGGTCGCCGCCTGATCGGCTGGGAGGAGATCCTCCAGGGCGGACCCTTGCCGCCGGACGCCGCCATCACCTCCTGGCAAGGCGCGGCCAGCGCCGTCACCGCCGCCGAGGCCGGGCACGACGTGGTGCTTGCCATCGCGCCCACGCTCTACTTCGACAATCGTCAGAGCGACCTGGCGGACGAGCCGCCCGGCCGCGGCTGGGTGGTGAGCCTGCACGATGTCTACGCGCTCGACCCTGCGGCGCCGCCCCTGCCGCCGGCGCCGAAACCCGTGGCGGGCGGGCCGCCGCCACCCCCGCCGCTCGTCCTTACCGACACCGACCGCGCCCATATTCTCGGCGTGCAAGGCAATCTGTGGACCGAGCACGTCCGCACGGACGCGCGCGCGGAGACGATGATCTGGCCGCGCGCCGCGGCGGTCGCCGAAGCCGGCTGGAGTGCTCAGTCGGCGCGCGACTGGCCGGATTTCCTGGCCCGCATGCCGGCGGAGTTCGCCCGGTTTGAGCGTCTGGGTCTGTCCGAAGATCGCAGCGCCCTGGCACTGGATATGCAGGCGACCGCGACGGGGGCCGACGGCGCGCAGGTCACGCTGTCCAGCCAGACCGGTTACGGCCAGATTCGCTACACCGTGGATGGGGCGCCGCCGGCGACGAACTCGGCGACCTACGCTGGGCCTTTGACCCTGACTCTGCCGACGCGCCTGCGCGCCGCCGCTTTCGTGGATGGAGCGGAGGTCTCGCCCGAACTGGACGCGGGGCTGGACGCCCAGTCCGTGCGCACGCGGGTCAGCCAGCAGCTGACGCTCTGCCCCGGGACCCTGCCGCTTAACCTGGAAGGTCAGCCGATGGTCGGCGGCCGTCGTCCGGCGTTCCTCACCGAGATCATGAATCCGTGTTGGATGTGGCCCGGTGTCGACATCTCGGATGTGGCCGGCGTGAAGCTGACATTGGCCGCGACGCCGTTCAATCTGCAGCTCGGACCGCAGGTGGCCCAGGTCGTCCATCGCCCGGCGAATTCGGCGGACGGGGAGATCCAGGTGCGGCTCGACAACTGCGACACCGGCGAGCTTCTGGCGACCCTGCCGCTGCCGGACGCCCGGCCGGAAGTCGAGCTCGACGCCCCGTTGCCGGAGCGAACCGGTGTCCACACGCTTTGTTTGGTTTACGCCAACGGCGAAAAGCTCGATCCGATCTGGGGCGTCGAAAAGGTGGAGCTGGTGCGACGTCAGCGGGGCGATCATGGCTGACCTGATGCTTACGGCCCCGATGCGCGGATGGGCCGAACCCCTCGATGAAGTCGATGATCCAGTGTTCGCCGGCCGCATGCTGGGCGACGGCGTGGCCATCGATCCCACCGGCTCCGAGCTGCGCGCGCCCTGCGACGGTGAAGTAACCAGCCTCCACCAGGCCGGCCACGCCGTCACCCTGCGGGCGGAGAACGGCGCGGAATTGCTGCTGCATGTCGGTCTGGAGACGGTGTCCCTCGGCGGGGAGGGGTTCAGCCGTCACGTGGCCGTCGGCCAGAGGGTCAAGCGAGGCGATCTCCTGATCAGTTTCGACCTCGATGTCCTCGCCGCGCGGGCCAAGAGCCTGGTGACCCCGATCGTCGTCACCAACGGTGACGAGTTCGCCATTGTGAGCCGCGTGCAGGGGCGCCGCGTCGAGGTCGGCGACCCGCTGCTGGAGATCCGAGGCGGCGTGATCGCCGAAGCCTCGCAGGCCGGCCTCACCACTTCCAGGACGGTGACGGTCCCGCTCGCCCACGGACTTCACGCCCGTCCCTCGGCGCTGGTGGCGATGGAAGCCAAGCGCCACCGCGCGGACATTTCGCTCGCCGCCGCCGGCCGCACGGCCAACGCCAAGAGCCCGGTGGCGATCATGGCGCTCGGCCTCGGCCACAATGCGTCCGTGGAGATCGCCGCCCGGGGGCCGGACGCCGAGGCGGCGGTCCAGGCGCTGGCCGAACTCATCACCCACGGACTGCCGCCGGAACCGCCGATCGCCGCGCCCGCGCCGGCTTCGGTGGTCCCGCCGCCGACGGCGGTCGACGTTCTGCAAGGAACGCCCGCTGCGCCGGGCCTGGCCATCGGAACGGCGGTGCGCCTCGTGGCACGCGACGTGGTCGTCGACGAGCGATCGAGGGGCGAGGACGCCGAGGCCCGCGCGCTCGACGCAGCGCTGCACGCCCTGCGCGCGCATATGACCTCCCAGGCGGCTGCCGGACCTCGGGAGCAACGCGAGATCGTGCGGGCTCACCTGGCTTTCCTCGATGACGAGGATCTGATCGGCGAGGCGCGTCGGGCCATGGCCGCGGGGGCCAGCGCCGGCGTGGCCTGGCGGGACGCGATCCGCGCCCAAGTCGAGGTCCTGCACGGGGTCGACGACCCGCACATCGCCCAGCGCGCCGACGACCTCATCGACCTCGAGCGCCAGGTCCTGATCGAGCTCTCGGGCGAGGCCGAACCTGCGCAGGTCCTGCCGGCGGGGGCCATCCTCCTGGCCGACGATCTGGGACCGGGCCAACTCATGGGCCTGGAAGGCGGTCTCGCCGGAATCTGCACCGCCGGCGGTGGCCCGACCTCGCACGTGGCCATACTGGCCAGCGCGCTCAACATCCCGGCGGTGGTGGCGCTGGGTCCCGCGCTGGCCGGCGTGCCCGACGGGGCAGGCCTGATACTGGACGGCGGCGCCGGACAACTGAAGGTCGCGCCCGACGCCCGTGAGATCGAGGCGGCGCAGACCCGGCTGGCGGCGCGGCAGGCGCGGCTCGCCCAGTCCTTGGCCGAGGCCGCGGAGCCCTGCCGGATGGCCGATGGCGTGCGCATCGAGGTGTTCGCCAATCTGGGCTCGGAGGCCGACGCCCGGGCCGCGATCGCCCATGGCGCCGAGGGCTGCGGCCTGCTGCGCACCGAATTCCTGTTCCTGGAGCGAACCGAGGCGCCGGACGAGGACGAACAGACGGCCTGCTACCAGGCCATAGCCTCGGCGCTCGGCGCCGCGCCCCTGGTTATCCGCACGCTCGACATCGGCGGGGATAAGCCGGTCCCATTCCTGGACCTGCCGGTCGAAGAGAACCCGGCCATGGGGCTGCGCGGCGTGCGGGTCGGCCTGTGGCGGCCCGATGTCCTGGCGACGCAGCTACGCGCCATCCTGCGCGTGCGGCCGCAGGGCCAATGCCGGATCCTGGTGCCGATGGTGGCGTCGCTGGCCGAGCTCCGCACCGTTCGCGTCATGGTCGAGGCGGCGCGGGCCGCGACCGGCCATGACGCGCCGATCCAGGTCGGCGTGATGGTGGAAACCCCCGCCGCCGCGGTTACGGCCGATCTGCTCGCAGTCGAGGCCGACTTTCTTTCGATCGGCACCAATGACCTCACGCAATATGGCCTGGCCATGGACCGGGGAAATCCCCAGGTGGCCAGCGGCATCGACGCCTTGCATCCGGCGGTGCTGCGCCTGATCGCGGCGACGACCCGGGGCGCGCGAGTCCACGATCGTCCGGTCGCGGTGTGCGGCGGCCTGGCGGCCGACCCGGCCGGGGCCGCGATCCTGATCGGACTTGGCGTCACCGAACTGTCGGCGCCGCCGGCTGCGGTCCCTGAGATCAAGGCGGCCGTACGCCGGCTGACGCTGGCCGCCTGCGAGACCTTGGCCGCCCGAGCGCTCGATTGCGCCGGGCCTGAGGAGGTGCGGGCGCTGGTCGCTCAATTCCAGGGAGGAACGCCATGAAGCTGTTCGGCGTGACGGTGTCCGTGGGGGCGCTACAGCCGCTCGGGCGCGCCCTGATGCTGCCGATCGCTGTCCTGCCTGTCGCTGGGCTGCTGCTGCGCCTGGGCCAGCCGGATCTGCTCAACATCGGATTCGTCGCCGCCGCCGGCAACGCCATCTTCCACAACCTCGGCCTGCTGTTCGCCATCGGTGTCGCCGTGGGCTTCGCCAAGGACGGCAACGGCGCGGCCGGCTTGGCCGGCGTCGTCTGCTTCCTGGTGGCGACCAACGGCGCCGAGGCCCTGATCGCCGCGCCGACGGCTGTCGGGCTGGACGCCAAGACCGCCGCGCTGGCGGTCGCCGACTACCGCAGCACAGCCCTCTTCAAGCTGAGCGTGCCGCTCGGCATCCTCTCGGGGGTGATCGCCGGGACCTTCTACAACCGCTTCGGCGCCATCAAGCTCCCGGAATTCCTGGCCTTCTTCGGCGGCCGCCGGTTCGTGCCGATCGTCAGCGGCCTGGCCGGCCTGGCCCTGGCGGCCGTCTTTGGCCTAGGCTGGACGAGCCTGGACGCCGGCATCGACGCCCTCAGCCGCTTTATCGTCGGCGCCGGTCCGGTGGGCCTCTTCCTTTACGGCGTGCTCAACCGGCTGCTGATCGTCACCGGCCTGCACCACATCCTCAACAACGTCGTCTGGTTCATCATCGGCGACTATCACGGCGTTACCGGCGACCTGAACCGGTTCTTCGCCGGCGATCCCACCGCCGGGGCCTTCATGGCCGGCTATTTCCCGGTGATGATGTTCGGCCTGCCGGCCGCTTGCCTGGCCATGTATCACGAGGCCCGGCCCGAGCGCCGCGCCGAGGCCGGCGGCCTGCTCCTATCGCTGGCGCTGACCGTGTTCCTGACCGGCGTCACCGAGCCGATCGAATTCAGCTTCATGTTCCTGGCCCCGGCGCTCTACGCGCTGCACGCGCTGCTGACCGGCGCGGCCATGGTGATCATGAACCTGCTGGGCGTGAAGCTCGGCTTCGGCTTTTCCGCCGGCCTGTTCGACTATCTGCTGAATTTCGGCAAGGCGACGCGGCCGCTGCTGCTGCTGCCGGTGGGGGCGGTCTATTTCGCGCTCTATTACGGGCTGTTCCGGGTGTTCATCCGGCGGTTCGATCTGAAGACGCCGGGACGCGAAGACGGCGCGCCGGCGAGGGCGATCGCCGCGGCGACGCCGGCCAGTCGCGCCTGGGGCTATATCGAAGCGCTCGGCGGCGCCGCCAACCTGGTCAGCGTCGGGGCCTGCACGACCCGCCTGCGGCTGGTGGTGGGCGACCAGGGGCGGGTCGACGATGCGGCGTTGCGGACGCTGGGGGCCCGGGGCGTCATCCGGCCTTCGGAGCGCGATCTGCAGGTCGTGGTCGGCCCGACCGCCGATCAGATCGCCCGCGAGATCAAGGAGGCGCTTGAAGCCGGCCCCGCGATCATGGCGACGCCCGCCATCTCCTTTGACGCCCTGGCGCGGGCTCTGGGGCCCGTCGCCGACGTGGAGGTGCGTTCATCGCGACTGGTGGTGACGCCGGCAGGCCCGGTGGACGAAGCGGCGATCCTCGCCGCCGGCGCCAGAGGTGTGACACTGACGCCGGCGGGCAAGGTTCATCTGGTCATGGGCCCGCAGGCGCGGGCGGCCGGCGCGGCGCTTACGAAGCTCGCGCCGGCCTGACCTCGACTAGTTCGGCGCCGACGGGGGCGGGGTCGTGGCCGGCGGCGTATCCGCAGGCGGCATGGCGCCCGTCGGGGGGTTGGCGCCAGCCGGCGGCGCGGGTTCGGACGGCGTCGCCTCGGTCGGCGGGTTGACCGCGCCGCTGGACGCCGGCGGGGTCACGCTGTTTTCCGGCGGAGCCGCGGCAGGCGCTGGCTCGCTCATGGGCGCCGCGCCTTGAGACGAATCGCCGGTGCTCGCGGAGGTGTTGGCGGCGCCGCCGGTGTTGGCGGACGCCATGGCCATGGACCTGCGTTCGGCGCGCGAGGCGTGCAGATAGTGGTCGAGCTCGGCGTAGGGGATCGGCTGAGCCGGCGCGGCGTAGGTTATTTTCGCCTCATGCATGGCCCGGTGAAAGTGGCGGGCGGTGTGAGCGGAAGCGCCGCCGGCGGCGAGAGCGGCGATGGCGGCCCCTGCGATGAGAAGCTTGGTGTTCACGGGATTGCTCCGATCGAATTGCGGTAACAAACCCCCCTGACACGTCTAAACGTATCCGCGCCCGTTCGGTTCAAGACTGGCCATAAAGCGCTGCTTTGCGGCGTCGCTGGGCAAGCGAACCAGGCGCGCGCCGGGCGCGAATTCGGCGAGCGCGCGCTCCATCTTCGGGCGTGTCACCCGGTTCCAGGACCAGATGTATCGGTAGAAGGCGAGATCGAACCGTTCCGGGCACCCCGGCGCCAGGTCGGCGCGCGTCCGACCATAGTTGAACAGCACGCGCCGGATCGCCCGCCACAGGCACAGGGGCACGGGCGGCTCGATCCAGACCACCGTGTCAGCGCGGGCGAAGCGTAGCGCGGAGGCGGAGGTGAAGTTGCCTTCGATGACCCAACGATCCTCACCGGCGGCGGCTTCTACGCGCGGCCGGAATTCGTCCAGTGGGCTCTCGACCCATCCCGGTTTCCAGAACAGCGTGTCGAGATGGACGACGGGCAGGCCGAGGTGCTCGCCGAGCGCGCGGGCCAGGGTCGACTTGCCTCCGCCAGAGCAGCCCACGATGGCGACCCGTTGCATCCCATGCGCATGACGAGCGGCGGCGCTCTGGTCAAGGGATGGGCCGAGGATGTAATTCCGCGTTGGCGCCCGTTGGGAATGACCATGAAACCGGCTCTGCTCATCGTCCAACCTCACCTGGGCTTTCTGGCCCCGATCCTGGAGCCTGACTATGTGGTCTGGCGATTCTGGGAGGGGCCGCCGATCGAGGCCGTGAGCACGATCGGGGCGATGGTCGTGGCCGGCGAGTTCCCGGTCGACAAGCATCTGGCGGAGAGCCTGCCCAAACTTGGTCTCATCGCCTGCTTCACCTCGGGGTTCGACGGCGTCGATCTGGCCTGGGCCAGGGCGCGCGGGCTGCAGGTGAGCCATTCGCCCGGCGTCAATCACGAAGATGTCGCCGACCACGCCATGGGACTGATCCTGGCGGCCTGGCGCAAGATCGTCGCCGGGGATGCGCAACTTCGCGCCGGGGCCTGGAAGCCGACGGCCAAGACCATCACCTCCTCGCTGGGGGGCCGCCGTCTGGGGATCGTTGGGTTGGGGGCGATCGGCGCGGCCCTGGCGCGCCGCGCCGAAGCCTTCGGACTGTCGACCGCCTGGTGGGGGCCTCGAGAAAAGCCCGATGCGCCCTGGCCCCGGCGCGAAAGCCTGGCGGCGCTGGCCGCTGACAGCGACATCCTGGTGGTGGCCTGCAAGGCGACCCCGGAAACCACCGGCCTTATCGCTCGCGAGGTCATCGACGCGCTCGGCCCCGACGGTCTGCTGGTCAATGTCTCGCGCGGTCAGGTGGTGGATGAGGACGCGGTGATCGAGGCCTTGACATCCGGCCGCCTGGGGATGGCGGCCCTCGATGTCTTCCACCAGGAGCCGACGCCGCCAGACCGCTGGCGCGAGGTCCCCAACACTGTGCTTACGCCGCACACGGCGGGGGCGACCAATGCGGCGGCGCCGAAGATGATCGCCCTCACGCGCGAGAACCTGCGCCGGTTCTTCGCCGGGGAGCCTCTGGCCAATCCGGCGACGGACTAGCGGCTATTCGCGGTCGAGCGTCTGAGCGGCCGCGTCGAGGGCGGCGGCCACGTCAGCGATCTGTCCGTCGCTGAGCTTGCCGCGTTCGAGCCGCAGGCGAAGCGCCAGGCGGAGGTTTTCCATCGCCCGCACGATCTGGTGCGGCGGCGCGCCGCCGGAACGCTCGGCCGTCTCGGAGATGCGCCGGAAGATGTCGTCGACGATGCGCTTGTTCTCGGCGAGCGTCGCGCGACCTTCATCGGTGATTTCGAAGGCTTTGCGGGCGCCCTCGGATTGGACGCCGCGGATATAGCCGAGCTCTTCGAGCAGGGTCAGGGTTGGGTAGACGACGCCGGGGCTCGGGCTATAGGCGCCGCCGAGGCGCTCTTCGATGTCCTTGATGAGTTCGTAGCCGTGGCTCGGCTTGTCGGCGATGAGCTGCAGCAGCACATAGCGCAGGTCGCCTTGTTCGAAGAAGCGACCGCGCCGGCCGTGCCGCCTCATGTCGTGACGGTCGGCGGCGTGGCGAGCGAAAGCGTGGGCGAAATCCCGCCCCCGATGGCTGCCCCAATCCGGGGAGTGCGCCTCGTGGTGACGGCGGCTGAAATGAAAGCGATGCATGTGAGTCTTACCTATCTTGATGTATGCGAGATATATCGCACGCCAGATATATCTAATATGTGTCTGAGCTTGTCAACGGCCTATCGAAAGCGAGTTGCGAAATCCTGACGGGCGCCTGATCGGCTGCGGCGCGCGCCTTGACTTTCTCATATAAAGATATCCTTATATGTCGATGACGCTGACCTCGGATCAGGCGGTGGAGGTGTTGCGCGCGGCGGGCGAACCGACGCGACTGCGTATCCTCGCCCTGCTTACGCACGAGGAGTTGGCCGTACTCGAACTCTCGCGGGTGCTGGCGCAGAGCCAGCCGCGGGTGTCTCGCCACCTCAAGCTGCTGGCGGACGCCGGCCTGGTGGAGCGCTTTCCCGACGGCGCCTGGGTGTTCTATCGCCTGGGGTCGAGCGAACCGATCCGGGCGCTGGTCGAGCGCGCCCTGGCGCTGGTCGCCCCCGAAGACGCCACCCTGCGCCACGACGCCGAGCGGCTCAAGGTGGTGAGCGCCGAGCGCACCGCCCAGGCGGCCGACTACTTCGCCCAGAACGCCGAGCGCTGGGACGAGATCCGCTCGCTCTATACCTCCGAGAGCGCGGTTGAAGAGGCGATCGTGCGCGCCGCCGGCGAAGGGCCGTTCGAACGACTGGTGGACCTCGGCGCCGGGACGGGCCGCATGCTCACCCTGCTGGGCGGCCGCGCCCGGAGCAGCGCGGGTCTCGATCTCTCTCGTCAGATGCTCAACATCGCGCGAGGCAATGTCGCGGCGGCGGGCCTCGGGGGCTGTGAACTGCGCCACGGCGACATCTGCGACACGCGCCTTGCCGACGGCGCCGCCGATCTGGTGGTGGTGCATCAGGTGCTGCACTATCTGGGCGAGCCGGCCGCGGCCGTGGCCGAGGCCGCGCGCCTGGTCGCGCCCGGCGGGCGCCTGATCATCGTCGACTTCGCCCCGCACAGCCTGGAATTCCTACGCGCCGAGCATCGCCACCGCCGCCTCGGCTTTTTCGACGACGAAATGGAGCGCTGGCTGGCGGGGTCCGATCTTGGAGACGTCACCGTGACCGCCCTGCCGCCGCCGTCCAGCGGAGGCCTGACGGTGAAGGTGTGGCGCGCCAACCGGGCGGCGTCGCATGTCCGGAGGGTGGCGTGAACGCCATGCCCGATCCCACCATCAGCGCCCTCGGGCCGGTCGCCCGCGCCGGCGGCCGCGACCAACGGCGCCTCAACGTCTCATTCGAATTCTCGCCGCCCAAGACCCCGGAGGCGGAGGAGACCCTGTGGGCGGCCATCCGGCGCCTGGAGCCTCTGGGTCCGACGTTCGTGTCGGTGACCTACGGCGCGGGCGGCTCGACGCGTGAGCGCACGCACCGCACGGTTCTGCGCATGCTGCGCGAAACCACCCTGATTCCGGCCGCGCACCTGACCTGCGTGGAGGCCTCGCGCGGCGAGGTCGACGAGGTGATCCGAGAGTATTGGGACGCGGGGGTGCGCCACATCGTAGCTCTGCGTGGTGATCCGCCGGGGCAGATCGGCGGCGCCTACAGTCCCCGCGCCGACGGCTACGCCAACGCCACCGAACTGGCCGCCGGCATCACCGCCATCGCGCCGTTTGAGGTTTCCGTGGGCGTCTATCCCCAGGTCCACCCGGAGAGTCCTTCGAGGGCCCACGACATCGATGTGCTGAAGGCCAAGGTCGACGCCGGCGCCACCCGCGCCATCAGCAATTTCTTCTTCGACATCGACGGATTTCTGAGGTTCGTCGAACAGGTGCGAGCGGCCGGTGTGACCATTCCGATCCTTCCGGGGATCATGCCGGTGTCCAACTTCAAGGGCCTGCGCAAGATGGCCGGCGCCAACGGGGTGGGCGTGCCAGACTGGATGGGCAATCTGTTCGATGGGCTCGACAGCGACCCCGAGACGCGCCGTCTCATCGCCTGTTCGGTGGCGGCGGAGATGTGCGCCCGCCTCGAGGAAGAGGGCTTCACCGACTTTCATTTCTACACCCTCAATCGGGCGGATCTGGTCTACGCGATCTGCCGGGTGCTGGGCCTTCGGGAGCAGGCCGCATGACCGACCGAGCGAAAGCCAACGCCGCGCTCACCAAGGCCGCGCGCGAGCGCATCCTGGTGCTGGACGGCTCCTGGGGCGTGATGATCCAGCGCGAGGGCCTCACCGAAGAGGATTTCCGGGGTGAGCGCTTTGCGAACCACTCCATGCCGCTCAAGGGCGACAACGACCTCTTGTGCCTGACCCGGCCGCAGTTGGTGGCCGACTTGCACGAGGCCTATTTCGCGGCCGGGGCCGACATCGCCGAGACCAACACCTTCAACGCCACCCGCATCAGCCAGGCCGACTACGGCCTGGAAGAGGCCGCCGTCGACATCAATCTCGCCGCCGCCAAGCTAGCGCGCGAGGCGGCCGACCGCTGGACGGCGCGGACGCCGGACAAGCCGCGCTTCGTCGGCGGCGCCATCGGGCCGCTGAGCCGCACGCTCTCCATGTCGTCCGATGTCAACGATCCGGGCGCGCGCCAGGTCACCTTCGACGAGGTGCATGGCGCCTATCTCGAGCAGGCCCGGGCCCTCCACCAGGGCGGGGTCGACTTTTTCCTGGTCGAGACCGTGTTCGACACTCTCAACGCCAAGGCGGCGATCAAGGCCATCCTCGATCTGGCGGACGAGGGCCTGGAGCCCCTGCCGCTGTGGATCTCGGGCACCATCACCGACCGGTCCGGGCGCACGCTCTCCGGCCAGACGGTGGAGGCCTTCTGGCACTCCGTTCGCCACTCGCGGCCGTTCGCGGTGGGCTTCAACTGCGCGCTCGGCGCCGACTTGATGCGGCCGCATATCGCCGAGCTGTCACGCATCGCCGACACCCTGGTGGCGGCCTATCCGAACGCCGGCCTGCCCAACGCCTTCGGTGAGTATGACGAGGAGCCACACCAGACGGCCTGTCACCTGGGCGAGTGGGCTGAGAGCGGTCTGGTCAACATCCTGGGCGGCTGCTGCGGCACCACGCCTGAGCATATCCGCGCGATCGCCAAGGCCGTGGAAGGCCGCGCACCGCGCCAGATTCCGACACGCGCCCCGGCCATGCGCCTTTCCGGCCTGGAGGCGTTCGAACTCGCGTGAGGATCGTCTTGGGTGTGGAGGCCGGTCGGTGAGGCCGGTCTTCGTCAATATCGGAGAGCGCACCAACGTCACCGGCTCGGCGAGATTTCGCAAGCTGGTGAGCGAGGGCGACTATGTGGCCGCCCTGGCGGTGGCCCGCGATCAGGTGGCGGCCGGCGCCCAGGTGCTCGACGTCAATATGGACGAGGGGCTGCTCGACAGCGTCGCGGCCATGACCACCTTCCTCAATCTCATCGCCGCCGAACCCGACATCGCTCGGGTGCCGATCATGATCGACTCGTCCAAGTGGGAGGTGATCGAAGCCGGCCTCAAGTGCGTGCAGGGCAAGGCGATCGTCAATTCGATCAGCCTCAAGGAGGGCGAGGAGAAGTTCCTGTATCAGGCCACGCAGTGCCTGCGCTATGGCGCGGCGGTGGTGGTCATGGCCTTCGACGAAAAGGGCCAGGCCGATACGCGCAACCGCAAGGTCGAGATCTGCGAGCGGGCCTACGGCCTCCTGACCGAAAAGATCGGCTTTCCGGCCGAGGACATCATCTTCGACCCCAACATCTTCGCCATCGCCACCGGGCTCGAGGAGCACGACAACTATGGCGTCGATTTCATCGAAGCCACGCGGGCGATCAAGCAGCGCCTGCCCTATGCGCGTATTTCGGGCGGCGTCTCCAATGTCTCGTTCAGTTTCAGGGGGAACGAGCCGGTCCGCCGGGCCATCCACGCGGTGTTCCTCTTCCACGCCATCGCCGCCGGCATGGACATGGGCATCGTCAACGCCGGCGACCTGCCGGTCTTGGACGAGATCGATCCGGAGCTGCGCGAGGCGGTCGAGGACGTGGTGCTCAACCGGCGCCCCGGGGCCACCGAACGGCTGGTGGAGATCGCGCCCAAGTTCAAGGGCGGCAAGGCCATCGACCGCACGCCGGACCTGGTCTGGCGTCAGGGGACGGTGGCCGAGCGCCTGAGCCACGCCCTGGTGCACGGGATCACCGACTTCATCGAGGTCGACACCGAGGAGGCGCGCCTGGCGGCCGCCAGGCCTCTCGAGGTTATCGAAGGTCCGCTCATGGACGGCATGAACGTCGTCGGCGACCTGTTCGGCGCCGGCAAGATGTTCCTGCCCCAGGTGGTCAAGTCGGCGCGGGTGATGAAACAGGCTGTGGCCTGGCTGCTGCCGTTCATGGAGGCCGAAGTCGCGGGCAAGCCGCGGCAGATGGCCGGCCGGGTGCTGATGGCCACCGTCAAGGGCGACGTGCACGACATCGGCAAGAACATCGTGGGCGTCGTCCTGCAGTGCAACAACTATGAGGTCATCGACCTTGGCGTCATGGTCCCGGCCGACCGCATCCTCGACGAGGCGGTTCGCCTGCAGGTCGACATCGTCGGCCTGTCGGGGCTGATCACCCCTTCGCTCGACGAGATGGTGTTCGTCGCCAAGGAAATGGAACGGCGCCAGTTCGATACGCCCTTGCTCATTGGCGGGGCGACCACCAGCCGGACCCATACGGCGGTGAAGATCGAACCCGGCTACAAACGCGCCTCGACCACCTATGTGCTCGACGCCAGCCGCGCGGTGGGGGTGGTCTCGGCTTTGCTCTCCAAGACCGAGCGACCCAGGTTCGAGGCGGCCACGCGCGACGAATACGGCCGCATCCGCGAACAGTTCGACAAGAGCCGGGCCGCCAAGATCCGCACGCCGCTGGCCGTCGCGCGCGCCAACCGCCTGGCCATCGACTGGCAGGCCTACCAGGCCCCGACGCCGACCTTCCTGGGGGTCAAGGCGTTCGATTCCTGGGACCTCGGCGATCTCGCCCGCCACATCGACTGGACCCCATTTTTCGCCGCCTGGGAGCTGGTGGGGCGTTTTCCGGCCATCCTGGAAGACGATGTGGTCGGCGAGGCGGCGCGCGATCTCTATGCCGACGCCCAAGCCATGCTGGCCCGCATCATCGAGGAGCGCTGGTTCCAGGCCCGGGGCGTCGTCGGCCTGTGGCCAGCCAATTCAGACGGCGACGATATCGTCATCTGGACCGACGAGACGCGCCGGGAGGAGGCGGCGCGCCTGCACACCCTGCGCCAGCAGATGGCCAAGTCGGAAGGCCGCTCCAACGCCGCATTGGCGGACTTCATCGCGCCAAGCGGCGCCGACTACATCGGCGGCTTCGCGGTCACCGCCGGCCATGGCGAGGCGGAGATCGCCGCCCGGTTCAAGGCCGCCGACGACGACTATTCCGCCATTCTGTCCGCCGCCCTGGCCGACCGCCTGGCCGAAGCCTTCGCCGAGGCCCTGCACCGCAAGGTGCGCACGGAACTGTGGGCCTATGCGCCGGACGAGACCTTCGACTTGGACGCCTTGCTCGCCGAGCGCTACCGCGGCATCCGTCCGGCCCCGGGCTATCCGGCCCAGCCCGACCATACCGAAAAGCAGACCCTGTTCCGCCTGCTCGCCGCCGAGGAGGCCACGGGCGTGGCGCTCACCGAATCCTGCGCCATGACGCCGGCGTCGTCGGTGTCCGGTCTCTACTTCGCCCATCCGCAGGCGCACTATTTCGGCGTCGGCAAGATCGAGCGCGACCAGATCGCCGACTACGCCGCCCGGAAGGGCTGGGATACGGCCAAGGCCGAGCGTTGGCTCTCGCCGATCCTCAACTACGAACCGTAGATCGGCCTCAAGCGCTCGCGGCCATCCGGAACCGCACTTCGTCGCGGGCGAAATCGAGGCAGACAGAGTCGAACCGGCTGAGAATATCGACGCCGATCAGGATCGCCGGTTTGTCGACCATGTTCCACATCCAAAATGTGTGCAGGTCAGCGAACGCCACCGGCCACATGCTCATCCGGAAATTGCCCACCCGCAGCGCCGGCAGATCGGCGATTTCGGCCGGAATGGTCTGACCGGTGGAGCTGATGATCGAGGTTTTGGTCCACGAACCTGTCGGATTGCGCGTGAGCGCCATCTGGCGCAGCGCCATGTTGCCGATGGTGTTCTCAGCCCCGGAATCGATGAAGGCGGTGAGCGGCATCTCGCCGAGGAACACGTCCACCAGCGTCAGTTGGCCATCTCGCCGCGTGGCTTTCACGGCTACGGCGTCAGGATCGCGCCAGTTCTGCCGTCCGGTATCGATCCGCAGGTCCCGGCCGGCGAAGTCGAGCGTGAGCGACGACTCGCCCAGGGTGTCGAGGCCCAGCATGCCCTGGCCGCCAATTCCGAGGTGCGAAAGAACCGACAGGGTCTGGCCAGTCAGGACCCGCCGCCCGATCTCGAGTCTGGCGGTGGTGGTGGGCGCATTCTGGATACCGGCCACACCGTTCAGGGGCGCGAGCGGGCCGGGGGGCAGGCCGAGCTGGTCGGCGAGGTCCTTGGCGATCACCGACTGGTTGGCGCCGGTGTCGACCACGAAGCCGAAGGGGCCGGCGCCATTGATCCGGACCGGAACGGTCATCCGCCGGTAGTTGTCCGCCACGACCTTCAGGTCCGCCGGCGGAATGTAGCCTTCGGCATCACGGCGGGAGATGCGGCTGGGCGCGTCATGTCGCAGATCCAGCGACGCCGTTTGGGCGCGACTCTCGAACGGGACAGGCAGACATAGCGCCGCGCCGATCGCCGTCGCCACTTGCCGTCGCGTGGTCAGGTCGTGGCCCATGTCAGGCCGCCTCGCCTTCGTTGCCTTGACTATAGACCTCTAGCACGCGAGTCGCACGCGACACGTCGGCGCAGGACGAACCGTGGCGTCAGCCGCCTTCGACCCACAGCCGCATGAGATTGTTGCGCGCGTGCTGGAGCCGGGTACGGTTGTCCCAGCTCATGTTGAAACCCTCGAGCGCCGCAACTTCGTTGAGCTGATAGAGGATGTCCCGTTTGTTCGGATCGCGGACCAGGCTCTCGATGAACGTCAAGCCAACCAGCCGCTCTCCGGCGGTGACCGGCCGCACCTCGTGCAGAGTGTTGGATGGATAGACGATCGCCGACCCGAGCGGGCCTTTGAACGTGAGCGTACGGCCGCCAAGCTGGATGCTGAGCTCGCCGCCCTCGTAGGATTGCGGCTCGGCCAGGAACAGGGTGCACGACAAATCTGAGCGGAGCGGGCCGGTCGCCAAGGCCATGGTCGGCGCGTCGGAGTGGACGCCATAGTTCATGCCCGGCGCATACTTGGCCAGCAAGGGCGGAGCGACGATGCGCGGAAAGGCGAAGTCGCGGAAGGTTTCGCTGCGCACCAGGGCCTGGGCCATCAGGCGGGAGGATTCGGCATAGGCCGGATCGGCGTGGTCGACCTGGAGATTGTTCTTGGCTTTGGAATGGGGGTTGGAGAGGCGCCCCTCGACGAATCGCGCGTTCGCGGCCAGCGCGCGCAGCCGATCGACTTCGGGCCGAGTGAGGATGTCAGGCAGTTCGAGAAACATGGCGCCGCCTAGGGCTTGTGTGCCGACGGATCATAGCCCGCCGATGGGTCGTGGCGAGAGGCAACCCAGCAAATCACTGCGGTAGAACGTCGAAGGCGATCGACAGTCGAGGCTCGTCGCCGGCGAACGGCTCCGTGCCGTGCCACATATAGGAGGGGAAGAGCACCAGGGTCCCGGCCTTCGGTTTCACGAAGTATTCGGCGGTCAGCGCCGGGTTCGTGACCGCGCCGGGCTCGCCGAATTTCAACCAACCTTCATGACCGTTCTCGATCGCGGCCGGCAGCTCCACATGGAAGGCCGAGGATATCCAGCCCATCGGATGGATGTGATCGACGTGCAGCCCGCCGGGCCTCAGGCGCACCGACCAGGCGCCGGCGAAGCGATAGCCTGTCGCCACGCGCGCTCCGAGTACGTCGTCGCGACCCTTCAGGCCGTCGATGTACGACCGGATCGGCGCGTCTATGGCGGCGAAGAACGCCTTTACCACCGGCGCCTCGGATCGGGCGAGGGACTGGCCGGTCTGCGCGCCATGACGCAGCGACTGGCCGATCGGATGTGCGCGCAGGACATGCAGCGTCTTCAGGTGGTCCGCGAGCTCGACAAGGAACGCCTCGAGGTTTGGCCAGCCCGCCGGCGTCTCCAACTCATAGCTGCGGACCAGGCGCTCGTAGTCGTAGAGCGCACGGTAGCGCGGATCCCCCAGCATGCGCCAAGCGGTGGCGGCCAGGGTGACCGGATGCTGGTCGAGCGGCCAATCCCGAATCAGCCCTTCGGCGATTTCGGCCGCGATGTCGGCTCGGCCGGCGGCGAGATTGGCCTGGCACAGGGCGGCGAGGGCGGGAGGGGCTCCCGCGGTGTTGGTCACCGCCCGCCGAGCATGAATGAGCGCAGCGGCCGGATCGCGCCATACCGCCAGCAGGGCGGCTGTCACCTGCGCCTGCGGATCGCCGGACAGTTGCTCGAACGCGTCAGCGAGGGCGTCGTAAGCCTCGCCCGGGCCGACAGCGTATTCGACCAGCTTCGCCTTGGCCACGGTCAGGCCGGCGTCGAGCGGCGAGGTTTTCAGCATGATGTCGAGCTGGGCGCTGGCCTGGGCCAGGTCCTCGGTTCGCATCCAGATCAGTTGGGCCAGATCCGTGTGAGCGTCGCCATAGCCTGGTCGCCGGCGCAGCGATTCGCGGAACGCGGCCTCGGCCTCATCGAAGCGTCCGAGGCCCGTCAGCGATCGGCCCAACACCAGCCAGGTCTCCGGCGCCTCCAGTCCCGTGGCCAGGGCTCGCCGGCAGGCGGCCTCGCTTTCGGAAAAGCGATGCGCATCCCCCAGGACCCCAGCCAGATTGTGCCAGGCCGGCCCGTTGTCCGGCGCCGTCTCCGCGGCCCGCAGATAGGCGCCGGCCGCCTCGCCCAACAGACCGGCGGCCTTCAAGGCCTCGCCATAGGCGGTGAGAAGGCGCAGGTCCGCCGCCCGATCAGCCGCAAACGGGCTGAGCAGGGCGATTGCTTCGCCACTCGCTCGCCGGGACGTCAGCAGCGGCGCCAGCCTCGCCGCCGCTTCGGCCAAGGTCGGATCCCCCGCCAGAGCGGCGCGCAGCGCGGTTTCGGCGGCGACCTTGTCGCCGGCGGCGATCAGGGCCTGGCCGAGCAGGAGGTTGGCCGCGGGCCAGTCGGGGCGATCAGCGAGCAAAGGCCGGAGCAGGCCTCTCGCCTGGCCGACAGAGCCGTCGCTCAGTAGCCGCCGAACCGCATCCAGCCCATCGTCGCTCGCGGACGTCACAGGTCCTGGCCGCCTACGACGTCGTTGAATCGGTCGAAAGCGGCGGTGAGCCGGGCGATCATTTCGCGCTCCTCAGTGGAAAGGCGCGGGTTCCATACATCACAGATGAGGATGGCGCGCGGCCGGTCGCTGCCGTTCCACGCCTCATGTTCGATGGTGTCGTCGAAGACAAAGGCTTCGCCCTCGCGCCAAAGCCGGGTTTCACCACCCACGCGGAAGCCACAGTCGTCGGGGACGATCAGCGGCAGGTGCAGCACCAGACGCGTATTGGAGACGCCGGTGTGCGGCGGGATGTGCGTGTGGGGCCTCAGGATCGAAAACATCGCTGACGGCGACCGGCCAGGCACCCTCGGTCCGTCGACCAGGGCCAGGGCCGCCATGGTCGCCGGGCATTTGGCGGCGTTGGCCTCCACCCTGGCGCCGTCACGTAACAGGTGGAATGCGCTCCACTGCAGCGAACGATTGAGCTCGGCCCACTGGTCCACCGGCGCGCCCGGCGGATAGTCGACATAGGGGACCAAGTCCGGCGATCCCTCCGACCACACCGCCAGCGTCTCGGCCTTGATGGCCGCCGTTTCCGCCTCCAGCGCGGCCAGGAACGGAAACTCGTCACGCTCCCAGAACTCGATAGCTGGGAGGCCCGGATAGTGGAACTGGACGGGCTCCTGATGGAACATCCGCCGCCGACCGGCGACGGCCTCGGCGAAGGCGTGCGCCTTGCGGCCGACGCCGCCGCTAAGGCCGTCCAATCCGGCCGCCGTCTTGAGCTCGGCCGCCAGTCCATCGGCATAGGTGTCGTGTACCTCGACGGCGTGGGCGAGCGCCCGACGCGTGGCCTCGGTCAGGCTGGCCTCTGGCGGCGACAGCTTGACGGCGGCGCCATAGGTGGTCGCCGCCTCCTTGTCGCGCCCCAGGGCTTCCAGAAGCGACCCCCTCATCAGAAGGGCGGGAAAGAATCGCGGTTCGACGGCCAGTGCGCCGCCCACCGACGCCAGGGCCGCCTCCGCATCGCCGCCGGCGCGCTGGCTCGCGGCCAGGCCCATCCACAGATCCAGTCGCCGAGGCGCCAGGGCGAGCGCGCGCTCGAAGCTGCGGCGGGCTTCCGCTGTGTCACGGCGGCGCAGGGCCTGGTCCGCCGCCTCCTTCAAGGCTTCAACGGCCATCGCTGAGTCATCTGTTGTCATAAATATTTGTTTATTAGAGAATTTCTGTCACGTCTGCAGAATGGAGACTGTCTTTGTGCGCGGCGGCCCCGTCAAGCGAACCTTGAACCGGATCGACGCGGGCGCCAACCTTCCCGTCGCTGGGAGTCGGGGCAAGTGGCGGAACCGTTGAACCTTGGGCAGTTGATGCAAGCCGGCGCGGACGCTCTCCGCCGCCGCGATCCCGCCGCAGCGCGTCCGCTGTTCGAGCGCGTGGTCGGCGCACGACCCGGCGAGGTCGCCGCCTGGTATGGCTTGGCGCTGGCTTGCCGAGGAATGGGCGACACGCCGGGCCAGATCAATGCGCTGGATCGAGTTCTGAGCGCCGATCCCGGTCATCTGCCCGCGCTCTTGATGAAGGCCGACCATTTCGCCAAGGTCGGCGACGGCCGCTCCGCCGACGCCTTCTACCGCGCCGCCCTGGCGCGGGCGCCAGCGGCCGGGACCCTGTCCCCCGAGCTGCGCGAGGAACTGCGCAGGGCTGAGCGACACAGCGCTCAATACGCCAAGTCCTTCCAGGACCATCTCCATACCGCCTTGGTCGCGGCCGGCTTCGAAGCCGGCAAGTCGAGCCCCAGGTTCAGCCAGGCTCTCGATCTGCTGTCCGGCGCCAAACAGATATTTTTCCAGTCGCCGACCGCCTTCTTCTATCCCGAGCTGCCCCACCGCCAGTTCTACGAACGGTCAGAATTTCCCTGGATCGCGGCGCTTGAAGCCGAGACCGACGCCATCCGCGACGAACTGCTGCAGGTGGTCGCCGATGACAGCGCTTTTCGCCCCTATATCCAGAGTGACGGCGCGAGACCGCCGATGGACTATGGGGCGCTGCTCGATAACGTCGGCTGGAGCGCCTTCTATCTGATCCGAAGTGGGTCGGTGGTCGCCGAGGCCGCGGCCCGCTGCCCGCGGACCTTACAGGCCCTGGCGGACGCGCCTCTGACCGACGCGCCGGGGCGAACGCCAGCGGTGCTGTTTTCCCTGCTTCTTCCGGGCGTGCGCATTCCGCCGCACACCGGCTACACCAACGCCCGCCTGATCTGCCATTTGCCGCTGATCGTGCCGGAGGGATGCGGCCTGCGTGTCGGCAATGAAACCCGATCATGGACGCCGGGCGAGGCGCTGGTCTTCGACGACAGCATCGAGCACGAGGCGTGGAATACGAGCGACCGTCTGCGCGTGGTGCTACTGTTCGATATCTGGCGCCCAGAACTCTCGTTCGAAGAGCGAGCCATGATTTCCGCGTTGCTCGGCGCGGTCGGCACCTTTGGCGGCGGCGACTGGGTCTGACGACGCTCAGTCGGCGGGATAGCCGAAGCGGGCGACCCAAGGCGCCAACACGGGCGCCACCGGCTCGAGCTGGGCTTGGTAGCGACGCCATTGTCCCACCCCGTCGGAATAGAGGCCGCGGGCGATCTGGGCGGCGCTGGCGCTGGCGACCTCACCCCGCCTGGCCCGCCCGGCGAAGTCGCCCAGGTTGGCCTGCCACTCGACCCCGATGAAATCGCAGACCGCGCGCGCCTGGGTCTCGAAGTCGGCCACCAGCCGCTCATAGACGAGGAAATGCTCGGCCATCGGCAGCTTGGCGCGCAGGATATCGGCCAGGCGCATGGTCCCATCGTAGTTGGCGGCCGTCCTCGCCAGATCCAGGAACTCATAGGTCGAGGCGTTGATAGCGAAGCGGCGGCGGAAGCAGCTCAGCACCACATCGCGAGGATCGCGCACGGCGAACAGGATCTTCGCCTCGGGGAACAGCTTGCGGATGACGGGCAGTTTCAGGGCGTTGAAGGGGTTCTTGTCGATGAACACCTTGCCCCGGGCCTCGACGCCGAACTGGGCCACCCGCGCCCAATAGGCCTCGCGCAATGGCCGAAGCTGCGACGTCGGTGCGCCGGCGAGCGTCGCCAGATCCTTGGGATTGTCCAGGAAGGCCAACACGGCGTCCGTCAGAGTGTTGCGTTCCTCGAGCGTGACGATGTTGGGGTGCTCGCCCAGTACGCTCTCGATCAGGGTGGTCCCCGAACGCGGAAAGCCCATCAGGAAGACGTGGCCCGCTTCTCCCGCGATCCCGGGTCCTGGTCCCTCCGACAGCCAGGTTGCGGGATCGAGCGACCGCGCCCAGGTTTGCAGCCAGACCACGGTGGCGGCCACGGTCGACTGGCCGGCGACCTCGAAGCGCGACGCGGCGTCGCTGCGTAGTTCGGCGTTGCTTTGGCTGTAGGCGGCGAACGCCTCTGGCGGACGGTCCAGGGCGTCGAGCGCATCGGCCAGCAGCCCCAGGGCCAGTCCGCGTTCGTAGGCCGTGAGTTGGCTGGCCAACAGCCGGCGCAGCCGCTGCTCGGCCGTCGCGGGCTCCGCCATCTCCGCTGTCGCCAAGGCCAGTTCGGCCGCCGTCAGGCCGGGTTGGATAGCCAGCGCCCGGTCGGCCTCGCGGCGCGCGCCGTCGGTGTCGCCGCGCGTCGCCGACAACAGGGCCATGCTGGCCCAGGCAAGGGCGTTATTCGGGTCGAGCTCCACCGCCCGAGCGTAGGAGTCGGCTGCTTTCACCCGCTCGCCGAGGCGCTCCAGCACCCAGCCACGGTTAAACCACGCGGGTGCGAACCGGGCCTCGATGGCCAGGGCGCGATCGTAGCAGGACAGGGCCTCGTCGTGCCGCTCCATGCGCGCCAGCGCGAGACCGCACGCGTTGAGGATGGCGAAGTCGCGTGGGGCCAGCAGATGGGCGCGCTGCAGATCGCGGAGCGCCTCCTTGTGAAAACCGCTGTCCTCGTAGTCCATGGCGCGCAGGTTGAGCAGCATGGGGTGCTCGAAACCGCGGTCGAGCGCTTGGCGCGCGAGGCGTTTGGCGAGGGCCAGATCGCCGGAGCGAATAGCGGCGATGACAGGATCGACGGCGGTGTGCTGCCCGCCGGACGCGGGTCCGGCGTCGGTCATGAGGCGTCGTAGCCGAACTTCTCGACCCAGGGCTGCAGAATCGGCATGACCGGCTTTAGGGCCTCCGCATAGTGGCTCCATTGGCCGACGCCCTCGGCATAGAGGCCGCGGCCGACTTGCGCGCTGCTGGGCGTGGCGATCGCCCTCTCGGTGCTGGCGAAGTTCTTGAGCTTTTCGGTCCAGTCGACGCCCAGGAACTCGCAGAGGGCGCGCCCCTGGGTCTCGAAATCGGACACGAGACTCTCGTGGCGCAGGCGATGGACCGTCAGGGGCAGGCGTTCGAAATAGCTTTCGCCCGCGGTCATGACGGCGTCGTAGAATTGCGCCGCATCCTCCAATGTATTGAATTCATACATGTTGGCATTCATGTTGAAGCTGCGGCGAAAACAACTCAGCACCACGTCGCGAGGATCGCGCACGGCGAAGATGATCTTTGCTCCGGGGAACATCTTGCACAGCAGCGGCAGACGGATGGTGCTGAGCGGATGCTTGTCTACGAACACCTTCCCCGTCGGATTGACCCCGAATTCGCGCACCCGCCGCCAATAGGAATCGCGGAAAGGCTGCAGCAGATCGCTGACGACACCCGACAGCCGCGTTACGCCGCCGGCGCTGGAGAGGAATTCGGTCTCGGCCTCGATCATCACCGGCCGCTCGCCCAGGGCGACCATGTCCGGGTGGGTGGCGATCACCTGTTCCGCCAGGGTGGTGCCTGAACGCGGGAAGCCGATCAGGAAGGCGTGGCCGCGCGCCGGACCGGCAACGCCGGGGCGTCCGCTGACGGCCCAACTGTCAGCGTCGGTCTGCAGAAACTCCGCCAGCATCGCGCCCACCACCTCGCGCGAAGACAGTCGACCGGTGCCGGTGAATTTCGGCGCGAACAACGCCTTGAGCTCGCCCTTACCCTCAGCATAGGCGGCCAGCGCTTCGTCGTACCGGCCGGCCGCATCCAGCGCATCGCCCAGCATGATCCGGGCGTTGGCGCGGGCCAGGGGTTTCAGATGGGGCAGCGCCAGCAGTTCGCGCAGGCGACGCTCGGCGGAGTCGACTTGGCCGACGCCGATCTCCATGCGAGCGAGATTCATCGGCGCATCGGTCTGCACCGGATCGAGCGCCATGGCGCGCCTGGCCAGGTCCTCCGCCAGCGCCCAGTTGCGGCGGCGCGCCGCGAGGCCGGAGAGTCCCGCCAGGGCGTCGGCCCGGCCCGGGTCCAGCTTCACCGCTCGCTCCCAGGCGGACTGCGCCGAATCGAGCGCGCCCACATGCTCCGCCGCCCAGCCGTAGCCGAAACTGGCCTCCGCCGACTGGGGATCGAGGTTGATGGCCGCGCCGAAGACCCGCGCCGCTTCTTGCCCCCGACCGAGCTCCAAAAGGCAGAAACCGACTTGGCACATCAGGCGCGCGTTCTTGGGATCGTGTTCGAGCAGCTTGCCAAAAGCGGCGATGGCCTCCTCGAACTGGCCGAGGTCCTTAAGGTGATAGCCGATGACGCCGTACAGGCGAGGGTCGTCGACCCCTTCGTCAATCGCCGATTGAGCCAGTTTGGCCGCGCGCGGGAAGTCCCTCTCGGCCACGCGGGCGATCTGCGCATATCGCTGCGCCGGATCGATCGTTTCTGGGCGCGGTCCGTCGGCCATGGAATTTCCACGTTCAGGGGAGGGGCGGGGGGGAACCTAGTCACGCTGGGCCGGCTGAACAAGCAGGGCCTTTTGGTGAGCGTCCCACAAAAAGAAACGGGCCGGGCCCAACCTCCGTGAGGAAGCTGGACCCGGCCCGCAATAGGCCGGCTGTGATCGCGACTAGAAGTCGGCGGTCAGGCCCACGAAGAACACGCGGCCGAGCGGGTCGTACACCTGCGGATAGGTGTTCGCGTTGCCGAAGGGCGGCGAGGAGATGCCGAAGCTGTTGGTGTCCAGCAGCGGCGGAGTGCGGTCGAAGAGATTGTTCACGCCGCCCCGCAGCGTATAGCGGTTGCGGAACTTATACTGGAACGACATGTCGAAGTAGCTGAACGACGGGATGTGAGCGTCGGTCGGCGTCAGATCGGTATAGCCGTTCTGAAGCGACGTCTGCGAAGTATTGAAGTCCAGGCTCGTCGGGCTGAGGTAGCGCCAGGCGAACGACAGAGTGAGGTCCCAGGGCGTCGTCCAGGTGACGCGGAACTGGTGCCGCCACTTCGGCGTCGGCGTGCCGCAGGTCGTACCGAAGAGACCGGCGCAGTTGTAAGGATCCTGGAACGGAAGGGTCGTGGTCAGGTTGTTGACCCAGGTTCCCGTGAGGTTGAAGTCCAGCGAACCGTAGTCCGGCAGATGCCAATCGCTGAGCGTCGTGCGGTAATCGGCGTTGACGTCGACACCCTTGGTGGACAGCGAAGCGGCGTTGACCGTCGGAAGGGTGACGAAGCCGTTCGTGCTGCCGCCGATCCAGTAGTTGAACGCCGGGTCGCGATGGATGTTGGCGCACTCGGCGGCGATCTGGTCGATGGCGCAACCGGCCATGACCAGGTTGAGCGGCAGGGTGGTGATCGCCCCGTCGACCGTGATGTCGAAGTAGTCGACCGACACCGAGAAGCCCCGGAAGAAGGTCGGCGTGAGCACGAAACCAGCCGAGAAGGTCTTGCCGACTTCCGGCGCCAGGTTCGGGTTGCCTTGCGTAAAGTCGCCGCACTGGCCCGAGACGCAAGCATTGACAGTGCCGTAGGAAGCCAGCGGCACGCCGGTGAGAAGGCATTCGGCCGCCGTGTACTTCGGCGCCGAGCCGGCGCAGGGATCGCTACCCGCCACCAAGCCTGGCACGCCAGGGGCGAACAGCTCGCTGACGTTCGGGGCCCGGACGGCGCGTTCGTAAGATGCGCGCAGCCGGATGTCCGAAGTCACCTGCCAGTCGCCACCGGCCTTGTAGGTCCAGTTGCCGCCACCGGACGTGTAGTCCGAGTAACGCGCGCCGCCTTCGAAGGTCAGATCCTTGAAGAACGGCATGTTCTGCACGATCGGGATGCGGATTTCGCCGAAGACGTCCTTGTCGGCCTGCGACCCGCGAGACGGAAGCGACTTGCCGCCGCCGCCAGCGAGGTCACCCTCTTCGAGCGGGGCGTCGAAGTAGGTGGCCACGAATTCGCGGTGATATTCGGCGCCGATCGAGATGCCGACACCATCCGAAGCCCAGGGCGACTTCACCCCATATTGGCCGAGATCGCCGGCGACGCTGCCGGTGACGACCTGTTGGTCCAGTTCACCCTTGCTGATGGCGTCGCCATTCAGGAAGCTGAGGGCCTGTTGCGTGACGCCGCCGTTGCTCCACACGTTGTAGGGTACGCAGCTGGCGTCCGTGAACGTCGAGTTCGGAATGGCCACGGCGCAGACCGGGGCGCCGGCCGCGACGCCCTGCACGCCGCCGACCGCGGGGTTCGGAACCACGTTGAGGGCTTCGCCGATCTTCGAGGTCAGGAAATAGCCCGTGGTGACGTTGGTCAGTTCGGTGCGGCCGTATTGCGCCGACGCGTCATAGGACCAGCCGGAGCCGAGGTCGCCCTTGGCGCCGAAGATCACGCGGTAGTCCATGTGCTCGATGTCGGAGACCCGGGGGCCGCCTTCAATGTTCCGCCGACCGATGGAGACGGTGGCGGAACTGTCCGCCGAACCAGCGTCTTCGCCGCAGATCGTGTTGGCCTGAGCCGTCGACAGCAGCGGATCGTTACAGGGGATGGTGTAGGTCGAGCCGAAGAACGAGCCGGACGGAGCGATCTGGGCCACCGTATGGTCGTCCATGAACATGAAGCTCGAATAGAGGTCGAGCCAGGGGGCGATTTCATAGTGCGAGAATTCGCCCGCGTTCCAGCGAATGTCGGGGCGCTGGATATAGTTTAGCGGCGCGAAGTTGTAGGCTTGGCCGATGCTGAACGGCGCCATCAAGCCACCGACCGGCGGCAGCAGGATGTCCCAGTTCCCGGGGTTGGGCGAGGGGCCCGCCACGCCGCCCGTCGTCAGGCCGATGGCCAGCAGACGGCCGGTGGCGTCGGTGGTCGAACCTGAGCAGTACTGCTGCAGGGTGTTGGTGTTGTTGGTCGCCAGACCGCAGGTGCTCCAGTCGTATTTCGACTCCAGCACCGGATCGATCGAGGTGTACGTCATATAGAATTCGACGTTGCCCTTGTCGTCCGGAGTGTTGGCGCCGCCGGTGATGCTCACCGTGTGACGCGCGCCGGCCCAGGCCACGCCCGAGGGGAAGTTCAACGCCGGGAAGCCGAAGCTGTTGTTCCCGAACGCGGCGGCCTTGCGCACCTGCTGGTCGTTGTTTTCGTGTTCGCCAATGGAGAATTCGGCGTCGACCTGCAGGCCTTCGTAGTTGTGCTTCATGATGAAGTTCACGACGCCGGCCACGGCGTCCGAACCGTAGACGGCCGAGGCGCCGCCGGTGAGCACTTCCACGCGGTCGATCAGGGCCGGCGGGATGAAGTTAAGGTCGGCGACCGGGGCGCCCGGGTCACCAGGAGGAATGCGCTTGCCGTCGACCAGCACCAGGGTGCGGACGTTGCCGAGGCCGCGCAGGTCGACCGTGGCCGTGCCGGTGGAGCCGTTGGATTCGAACTGGCCGAAGTCGGCGAAGGCCTGGGGCAGATTGTTGATCAGGTCTTCGACGTTGGTCGTGCCTTGCAGCTTGATGGCCTGATTGTTGACCGTCGTGACCGGGCTGACGCTGGTGAGGTTCTTCTGCGGAATGCGCGAACCCGTAACCACCAGCTCTTGAACGCTCGTCGCTGGAGCGGGAGCCGCGGTCGACTCGACGGCCTGGGCTTGAGCGCCCGTGACGGACGCGGCCGCGATGGCGGCGCCGGAAATCATGGACGACGCCAGCAGGCGCGTGCGCATGGTCGTTGTGGTCAAGTGAAAGTCCTCCAATCAGCCCAGAAACGCCGCCGTTGTGACGGTCGTTCGGGCGCGAGCGCAAAGGTTCCCGGAGTGAAAAATCCCCCCCGGATGGTCCGGTCTTAGGGTCGGCGCCTTGAATCGGTCAACTTGGATTACGCGTTCGTAAGGTGATCGTCGCCAACCTGTCACTTTCCGGTCACAGATTCCGCCAACCCCGGCGCAGCGCGCAAGATTTGGCCGTCCAGGCCAGGGGTTGTGGCCAAAGAGCGGCGCGAAATCGGGATTGCGCGCCCGTCCGTGGGGGCTTTTATAGCGACGATCGAAAAAAGGGGGCCGCCGTGCCGCAAAAGTCCGCAATAGTCTTGGCCGTAGTGCTCGCTTTCGCGGGAGGCGCGGTCGCCGCGCCCAAGCCGGTGGCGAGTCCGGCTGTGGTCCAGGGCCTGCTCGACTGTCGCAATGTGGCCGACAACGCCGCACGGCTGGCCTGCTATGACAAGGCGGCCGCGGCCATGGAAAGCGCGACGGCCAGCGGCGACCTCGTCGCAATCGACCGCGAGCAGCGGCGCGCCGCGCGCCGGCAGGCGTTCGGCTTCTCTCTGCCCACGCTGTCGTTCCTCGATCGCGGCGAAAAGGGCGGGGAGGCGGATCGGATCACGGCGACGCTCGCGTCGGCGAGTCAGGACCCCTATGGCAAATGGGTGGTCCGCCTCGATGACGGGGCGGTGTGGGCCCAGGTTGAGCCGGAAACGCTCGCGCGGCGGCCGCGCCCTGGGGCCACGGTCGTCATCAGCCGGGGATTGATGGGCAGCTTCTTCATGACCATCGACGGCCAGCCGGCCGGCAAGGCCAAGCGTCAGAGCTGAAGATCGAGCGAGATGACCCGATGAGCGATTTCCGCACTGTAACTGACGACTTCGCCGTGAGCCCGCAGATCGCGGTGGCGGATCTGGCGCGCGCCAGATCACTGGGCTTCAGCCTGATCATCAACAATCGACCGGATGGCGAGGCGCCAGACCAGCCGTCGTCGGCGGTGATGGCCGCCGCCGCGCGGGCCAACGGCCTGGACTATGTCCATATTCCGGTCACGGGGCGTCCGACCGAGGATCAGGCACGGGCCGTGTCGAACGCCCAAGCCGGCGCGAAGGGCCCGACTCTGGCCTTCTGCAAGTCGGGCACACGCTCGATCACCGCCTGGGCCCTGGGGGAAATGGCCGGGGGAAAAAGTCGCGCCGAGATACTGCCCCTGGCGGCGGGGGCGGGTTACGACCTCTCGGCGGTGTTACCCGGCTAGCGACGGTTCACTTGATATAGGTCGGGCTCCCGACCCGCTGGTCCATGGTGTCTTGCGCCTCGCGCGATTGGGCCTCCCAATCAGACTTCTTCAGGCACACCTTGTGTCCGCGTAAGCGGCTGCCGATAGGCGTTTGACTCTTGCAGATCATCTTATCCTGCGGGTTCGCCTTCGCGGCGGTGGCGGCCGTAATGGCGGCGGCCGTCGCCGCGGGGGCCGCAATCGGGGTCGCAACGGACGAGCCCGCGAGGGCTAGGGTGGATGCGGCGGTCAGGAGAAAGGCGCCTGCGGCCGGCGCGAAAGAACCAAACACACGACTCATCTCGAACTCCGATATGATGTGGCTGCTTCTGGCGACATCATATTCCCCTTCGAGCCTGCGCGCACGCGCAAGCGGAGCCGGCGACCGAGACCTCAGGTTGGTCTTGTCCCCAGCCGCGGGTCAGTGCGCGGCCGTCCCAGCGCCGATCCGTTGTTCCATGACCTGGTGGGCCTGCGCCGACTGGGCGTCCCAGTCGGATTTCTTCATGCAGGTCCGGTGCCCGCCCAGGCGGCTACCGACGGGCACTTCGGTCTTGCAGATCACCTTGTCCCCGGGATTGGCCTGCACCACGGCCGGCGCCACCGTGGTGGCCGGCGCGGCGGCGGTCGCAGTCGAAACGGTGGTCGCGGCGGGCGGATCGGCCAGGGCGACGGTCGAACCGGCGGCCAGCAGAAGGGCGCTCAGGGTCGGCGCAATGGAACGAATCAGACGACTCATCTCGAACTCCGGTATGGTGTTGCTGCCTTGGGCGACATTATATCCGTTTGCGGCCGTGCGCGCACGCATTGGAGTTCCGATTGAAACGCGCGCCGAAAATCCCCGTTCCCGAAACCGCGCACTACCCGACCCCGGCTGAGCGCTCCGCCGACCGCTGGGTCCATGTCGCCGGCCTGACCGCGGGCGGCCTTGGTGGGCTGACGCTGCTGGGGCTATCCCTGGGCATGGGCCGGCTTGGCCAGACGGCGGCCGTCGCCGTCTACACGGCTTGCCTGATGGCCATGTTCGCCTGTTCGACCGCCTACAATATGGCCAGTCCGCGCCGCCGGCCGCTGCTGCGCCGGTTCGACCACGCCGCCATCTTCCTGATGATCGCCGGCTCCTACACCCCATTCACCACCCAGAGCCTCACCGGCGCCTGGGCCTGGGGCATGACCGCGACGGTGTGGGCCCTGGCCCTGGCGGGCGTGGCCGGAAAGCTGTTCCTGCCGGGGCTCGGCCGCGGCTTCTGGGTGGCGCTGTACCTCGGCCTCGGCTGGATCGCCGTGATCGCCGTCAAGCCGCTGCTGGCCGGCGTCTCCCTCCTGGCGCTCATCCTGCTGGCCGCCGGGGGACTCATCTATTCCCTGGGCGTGATCATCTACGTGCGCCGCGGCCTTCGCTTCCGCCGCGCCATCTGGCACGGCTTCGTCTTCGCCGCCGCGGCCACTCAATATGTCGCAATCCTTCTGGGTGTAGTGCTGGCCACGCCCGCTTAGGGGTTACGCGCGGGACTAGTTGTTCCAGGGACGCTCGAAGTTCGTCGCATTCGCCCAGTGGATGCGCGTGGCGACGTTGTCGAGGCGGGCCTCGAGATCGGTGGTCTGGTTGTCGGTGAGTTGGCCGTGCTGGCTGTCGCGCATGGCGTCTTCCTCATGGCGAATATTGCCCAGTTCGTGACGAACCCGGTCATACTCGACGTGATCGAGGGCGCCGTTGTCGCGCGAGGCGTCGATCCGGCGGTTGAGCCAATCTTCCCGCTGCTTCAAGGTCCAGTCACCGTGGTCCTGGGTCACGGTCGGCGTCGTGTCCTGAGCGTGGGTGGTGGTGATTGGCGCGATGGTGAAGCATGCCACGGCGCCGCCGACGAGCAGAGTCAAATTGAAGGCTGTCATACGTAAAGCTCCGAATAGGACCCCTCGGCGAGAACAAACGCGCCGGGGTTCGATCGGATGCACACCTACTTCCTTCTACCCTTCCGAAACCTCGCCGCCGCTTCGTTGCGGGCGTCCGCCCGGGCCCGAGTGACCGCCTCACGGTCCGGGGTTTCGCCGGCCGGGGTGAGGGCTTCGTTGGCGAACTCCAGGTCGAGCAACTTGAGCCGCTTGAGCTCGTCGCGCAGGCGCGCCGCTTCCTCGAACTCCAGATTGGCCGCCGCCGCGCGCATGCGGCCTTCCAGATCGCGTAGCGTGGCCTGGAAGTTGCTGCCGAGGAACGGCTTGGAATCTTCCGCGACGCCCGCGTCGATAGTCACCCGGTCGCCGCGCTCGTAGGGGCTGGCCAGCAGATCCTTGATCTGGCTGCGGATGCTCTCCGGCGTGATGCCGTGTTCGGCGTTCCATTCGGCTTGCTTCTGACGGCGCCGGCTCGTCTCGGCCATGGCCCGCTCCATCGAGCCGGTGATGCTGTCGGCGTAGAGGATCACCTTGCCGTCGACGTTGCGCGCCGCCCGGCCGATGGTCTGAACGAGCGAGGTCTCGGAGCGCAGGAAGCCCTCCTTGTCGGCGTCGAGGATGGCCACCAGGCCGCATTCGGGGATGTCCAGGCCCTCGCGCAGCAGGTTGATGCCGACCAGGACGTCGAAGGCGCCCAGCCGCAGGTCGCGGATGATCTCGATGCGCTCCAGGGTGTCGACGTCGCTGTGCATGTAGCGGACGCGCAGGCCCTGCTCATGCATGTATTCGGTGAGGTCCTCGGCCATCTTCTTGGTCAGCACGGTGACGAGGGCGCGGTAGCCCTTGCGCGCGACCTCGCGGCATTCGGCGATGGCGTCGTCCACCTGCGAGAAGCCGTCCTTGGCCACCGGTCGCACCTCCACCGGCGGATCGATCAGGCCCGTGGGGCGGATGACCTGCTCGGTGAACACCCCGCCCGTGCGTTCCAGCTCCCAGCTCGCCGGCGTGGCCGAGACGAACACCGTCACCGGCCGCATGGCCTCCCACTCCTCGAATTTGAGCGGGCGGTTGTCGAGGCACGAGGGCAGGCGGAAGCCGTATTCCGCCAGGTTGAATTTGCGGCTGTAGTCGCCGCGGTACATGGCCCCGAGCTGAGGCACGGTCTGGTGGCTCTCGTCGACGAACAGCAGGGCGTTGTCGGGGATGTATTCGAAGAAGGTCGGCGGCGGCTCGCCGGGCCGGCGGCCGGTCAGATAGCGCGAATAGTTCTCGATGCCGGCGCAGCTGCCCGTGGCCTCGATCATTTCGATGTCGAAGGTGGTGCGCTGCTCGAGGCGCTGGGCCTCCAGGAGCTTGCCATTGCCGATCAGCCAGTCGAGACGCTGCTTCAGCTCGATCTTGATAGCGTTGACCGCCTGGATGAGCGTCGGCCTCGGCGTGACGTAGTGGCTGTTGGCGTAGATGCGGATCTGCGGCAGGTCGCCCGTCTTCCGGCCCGTCAGGGGGTCGAACTCGCTGATCGCCTCGACCTCGTCACCGAACAGCGAGATGCGCCAGGCGCGGTCCTCATAGTGCGCGGGGAAGATCTCGATGGTGTCGCCGCGCCGGCGGAAGGTCCCGCGCTCGAAGGCGTTATCGTTGCGCTTGTATTGCTGGGCGACGAGGTCGGCCATCAGCCGCTTCTCGTCGAGCTTGTCGCCGACGGCGATGTTGAAGGTCATGGCCGTGTAGGTTTCGACCGAGCCGATGCCGTAGATGCACGAGACCGAGGCGACAACGATGACGTCGTCCCGCTCGAGGATCGCGCGCGTGGCCGAGTGGCGCATGCGGTCGATCTGTTCGTTCCGCGACGAGTCCTTCTCGATGTAGGTGTCGGTGCGGGCGACGTAGGCCTCGGGCTGGTAGTAGTCGTAGTAGGAGACGAAATACTCGACGGAATTGTTCGGGAAGTAGCTCTTGAACTCGCTGTAGAGCTGGGCCGCCAGGGTCTTGTTGTGAGCGAGGATCAGGGCCGGGCGCTGGGTCTCGGCGATGACCTTGGCCATGGTGAAGGTCTTGCCCGAGCCGGTGACGCCCAGCAGCACCTGATCCCGCTCGCGCGCCTTCACGCCCTCGACCAACTCGGCGATAGCGCCCGGCTGGTCGCCCGCCGGCGCATAGTCGGCGACAAGCTCGAAAGCGCGACCGCCCTCGCTCTTCTCCGGTCGCACGGGCCGGTGCGGCGTCCACAAAGCCGGCGACAGATCGTGGACAAAAGCGCCCGAAACATCCGAAACGCCGCTTGCGGGACTGGAACGAGGCATGAACGGCAAGGTAAGGGTCCCGCCTGCGATTGGCTAGCTTTGACCACGGAGAGACGGACATGATCGTGCGTGACATTGAATATGTTGTCGGCGGCAAGCGCTACGTGGGCTGCTTTTTCGCCGATGACGCCACGGCCGAGCGGCGGCCGGGGGTTCTGGTCGCGCCCGAGGGCGGCGGCCTGGTCGACCTCACCAAGTCCATCGCCCGCCGCCTGGCGGAAGCCGGCTACACCGCCTTCGCCATGGACTATTATGGCGACGGCCTGCCGCTGACCGATTTCAACGAGGTCATGCCGCGCCTCACGCCCTGGTTCGCCGATCCCACCGGCATCCGCGAGATCGCCGGCGCGGCCCTGGCCGTGCTGACGGCTCAACCACTGACCGATCCCGGTCGGTTGGCGGCCATCGGCTATTGCTTCGGCGGGACCACGGCGTTGGAGCTCGGCCGCGCGGGGGCGGACCTCAAGGCCATCGTCGGCTTCCACTCGGGCCTGGGAAGCGCCAAACCGGCGGTCGCCGGCGCGGTCAAGGCCAAGATCCTGGTCAATATCGGGGCTGACGACCCGATCATTCCGCCCGAACAGCGGGCGGCCTTCGAGCAGGAAATGAACGCGGCCGGCGCCGACTGGCGAATGACCCTCTTCGGCGGGGTCGGCCACAGCTTCACAAATCCGGGTTCGGGCGCGCTTGGTCGCCCCGGATTCGCCTATGATGCGGCGGCGGATCGGCGTTCCTGGGCCGCCATGATGGACCTGTTCGCAGAGGTGTTCTGAGGGTGCTGCGGCTGCGGCGATTCGCTGCGCTGCAGCATAAAGCTTGCTTTTCGACCCCCCGCCGGGCTAGAAGGCGCCCGTCCGGCCAACCTGAACGAGCCGGGCCCAGCCTTCGCCCCTAGAGCCGCGACCCGTGTGTCCGGCAGGCGGAGGGGGTCGTCGGGGGGCGTATCGCCCTCGCTGAACAGGAATTCAGTTTTGCGTGTCTTCTTTCGAACGCGAGCGGCAGCGCTCGCGCTCATCCTCAATGTCGGCGTGATTCTGGGCGTCTTTGTCGGCGCCGCCGCCTTCGCGGGCGCCGCGAAAACCAAGCCAGCCTCGGCGGCCGCCTACGCCGCCGCCGCCCAATCGGGTTACGCCAAAGCGGCGGCCGCGCCGTCGCCCGTGGCGGCCAAGCCAGCGTCGCCGCCGGTGGCGTCATTGCCGAAGCCGACCCCCGGCGCGCTCGATTGCCTGGCCGCCGCTGTCTATTACGAGGCGCGCGGCGAGAGCGTCGCCGGCCGCGCGGCCGTGGCCCAGGTGGTGCTGAACCGCACCCGGCGCGCGGGCTATCCCAAGAGCATCTGCGCCGTCGTCTATCAGGGCGAGCAGCGCGGCGACTGCCAGTTCAGCTTCGTGTGCAACGGCGCCATGCGCGGGCCGCGCGAGCGCTTCGCCTGGCTCGACGCCCGCCGCGTCGCCGCCAGAGCTCTCGGCGGCTACGTCATGACCGAGGTCGGGAAGGCCACGTCGTTCCACTCCGCGGCCGCCCACGCGCCTTCGGGAGCGGTCCGCCTCGGCGGTCACGTGTTCTTCACCTGACTTGAATCGCCGGCGCGGCTATCCCCGGATTGCACCGGGGAGACCGCGCATGGCGCATGAGACCGTCGACATCCTTTTCGCCCTGTTTCCGGGCGTCACCCAGCTGGATTTCACTGGACCTCACCAGGTGTTCTCGCGCCTGCCGGGCGGGCAGGTCACGGCGGCCAGCCTCGGCGGGAAGGACATCGAGGCCGACGGCCTCGTCTTCGCCCAGCTGGCGCGGCTCGAAGACGCCGCCGGCTGCGATGTGCTGTGCGTCCCCGGCGGCTTCGGAACCGACGCGGCCATGCTGGATGCAGCGTTTCTCGCCGAGATCCGCCGTTTGGCCGCCAGCGCGAGGTTCGTGACCTCCGTGTGCACCGGATCGCTCGTTCTGGGCGCGGCCGGGCTCCTCGTGGACCGGCGCGCCGCCTGTCACTGGTCGGCGCGCGACCTGCTTGCGCGGTTCGGGGCCATTCCAGAGCCCGCCCGCGTCGTGCGCGATGGCAATATCATCACCGGCGGCGGCGTCACCGCCGGCATCGACTTCGCCCTGACCGTCGCGGCCGAAATCGCCGGCGACGAGGTCGCCCAGCGGATCCAACTCTCGGTCGAATATGCGCCGGCGCCGCCGTTCAGGAGCGGCCGGCCAGAGGACGCGCCGCCGGCCGTTTTGGCCCGCGTGCGCCAACTGATGGAAAAGTCCGGAGCCGCCCGCGCCGCCGCCGTCGAGGCCGCGGCCGGGAAGCTCTAACCGTCGGCGTCCAGGCCGATGTCGAGGATCGGCGCCGAGTGGGTGAGGGCGCCCACGCTGATGAGGTTGACGCCCGTCTGGGCGATCGCCCGCACGGTCTCCAGGCTCACCCCGCCCGAGGCCTCGATCAGGGCTCGTCCGGCCGTGCGGCGCACGGCTTCAGCCAGGTCGGCCAGAGCGAAATTGTCGAGCATGACGATGTCGGGGCCCTCGGCGAGCGCCTCTTCGAGCTGATCGAGCCGGTCGATCTCAACCTCGATCCTGACCATGTGGCCGACGGCCGCGCGCGCGCGACGCACGGCCTCGCCGACCCCGCCGCAGGCGGCCACGTGATTGTCCTTGATCAGGATCGCGTCATCGAGACCGAAGCGATGGTTGGCCCCGCCGCCACAGCGGACGGCGTATTTCTCCAGGGCGCGCAGACCCGGCGTCGTCTTGCGCGTATCGACGATGCGGGCGCGCGTTCCCGCCGTCTCGGCCACGAAGCGCGCCGTGAGGGTGGCGATTCCCGAGAGCCGACACATAAGATTGAGCGCGGTCCGCTCAGCCGCCAGGAGGGCGCGCGCGTTGGCCACCACCAGGGCCAGTACGGCGCCGGCCGGCGCGGAGACACCGTCGGCGTGGACGATTTCGAACCGCGCCGCCGGGTCGAGTTCGGCGACGGCCAGGCGCGCGCAGGCGAGGCCCGCGACGACGCCGTCCTGGCGGCATGCGAACGTGGCCTTCAGCCGTGCGTCCGGTGGTATGCAGGCGTTGGAAGTGATGTCGCCCGCCCGGCCGATGTCCTCGGCCAGGGCCTGGCGAACGACCGCCTGGACGAGCAGATCGGGAAGCTCGCTCAAGCCGCGCGGGTCCGGGCGGCGGTGTCGTCCGCGCGCCGCAATCGGGTGTGGACGCCGACATCCAGCGTGGCGGGAAAGTCGGCCCGGAAGTGACCGCCCCGGCTCTCGCGGCGGGCGAGAGCGGCCGCGGCGACCAGGCGAGCCGTAACCAGCGGGAGGGCGGGGCCATGCATCCGCGCCTGGCCGTCGATCCAGTCGATCAGGCCGGAAAGTCCCTCGGCCGTGCGCGTGACGCCGGCGTCCTCGGTCATGCGTCGCCGCAGCGCGGCGAAGACCTCAGCCGGGAGTTCGGGGGCGACCGTGATCTGCCGGGCCGGGGCGTTGACGAGCCGAGCCGCACGCGCCGCCTCGCCGGCGCGACGGCCGAACACCGCCGCTTCCAGCAGGGAGTTGGAGGCCAGGCGGTTGGCCCCGTGCACGCCGCTCGCGGCGACCTCGCCGACGGCGAAGAGGCCCGGGAGGGAGGTCCGCCCATCCGGGTCGGCGGCGACGCCGCCCATGTGATAGTGGGCCGCCGGGCTGATCGGAACGAGGTCGACACGGGGGTCGAGGCCGGCGGCGCGGCAGGCGGCGAACACGGCCGGGAAGTGTTCGGGGAAGGCCTCGCCCACCGCCTCGCGCGCGTCCAGGAACACGCGTCGGCCGGCGGCGGATTCGGTCGCGACGGCGCGCGCCACCACATCGCGCGGCGCGAGGTCGGCCATGACGTGGCGCCGCATGATCGGCTGGCCAAGGCCGTCGACCAGCCGCGCGCCTTCGCCCCGCAGCGCCTCGGTGGCCAGCGGCGCCGGATCGGCCCCGATGTCGATGGCCGTGGGGTGGAACTGCACGAACTCGGGATCGACGATCTCGGCGCCGGCCAGCCAGGCCAGAGCCAGACCCTCGCCGTGCGCCGAGGCGGGGTTGGTGGTCACGGCGTAGAGGCCACCCAGGCCCCCGGTCGCCAGGATGGTCGCCGCCGCGCGAATTTCCACCCGGTCGCCATCGATCAGCGCCAAGGCGCCCAGGACGCGGCCGGTGTGATCCTGGAGAAGCGCCACCACGCGCGCACCTTCGCGCACTTCGATGTGAGGGCTCGCTCTCACGGCGTCGATGACCGCGCGCATGATCGCCAGACCGGCGCCGTCGCCGCCCACGCGGGCGACGCGGGCGCGGGAATGGGCCGCTTCGAGGCTCCGGGCGAAGGCGCCGTCGGCGGTCCGGTCGAATGGCGCGCCCATGGCGGCCAGGGCGCGGACCGCGGCCGGACCCTCGCGGGTCAGGATGTCCACCGCGGCCGGATCGCATAGCCCGGCGCCCGCGGCGATGGTGTCGGCCGCATGCAGCGCCGGATCGTCGTCGTCCGCGAAAGCGGCGGCCATACCGCCCTGCGCCCAGGACGAAGCGCAGCCTTCGCCGAGCGGCGCGGGACTTAGGACGAGCGTGCGGCGCGGCGCCGCGGCGAGGGCCGCGGAAAGCCCCGCCAGTCCCGCCCCGATGATGAGTGCGCCGTCGAAATCGATACGCTGGGTCATGGCGACCTCAGATCAGCTCCACGTCCACATGATGGCGCGCCTTGACGAGGTCGTAACGCGCCGGAACCGCCGGCGGCGGCAGGTCGATCATCCTCTGCACCGCGGACCGCGCGCGGACCGCGATCTCCGCCGGGACCGTCACCTCGTAGCGGTCGAACTTCAGCGCCTCGAGGATGTTCTCGAGCGTGATCCGCTTCATGTGCGGGCAAAGATTGCACGGGCGCACGAACTCGGTGTCCGGCGCGTCGCAGGCGACGTTGTCGGCCATGGAGCATTCGGTGATCAGCACGACCCGGGCCGGCCGCCGCTGAATGACGAAGTCGGTCATGGCCGCGGTCGAGCCGGCGAAGTCGGCCGCCTCCAGCACCTCGGTCGGGCATTCAGGGTGGGCGAGGACGACGGCGTCTGGCCACGCCTCGCGCATCTCGGCGATGTCCTCGGCCGTGAAGCGCTCGTGCACCTCGCAGCGGCCGCGCCAGGAGATGATGCCGATGCCGGTCTGGCGGGCGACATTGCGGGCCAGGAATTCGTCGGGCAGCAGGATGACACGGTCGACGCCAAACTCAGCCGCGATCGCCTCAACCACCTGAACGGCGTTGGCGCTGGTGCAGCAGATGTCGGTCTCGGCCTTCACCTCGGCGGTGGTGTTGACGTAGGTCACCACCGGCAACCCGGGATAGCGCTGCTTGATCAGGCGAACGTCGGCGCCGGTGATCGACGCGGCCAGCGAACAGCCGGCGCGAAGGTCGGGAATGAGAACGGTCTTGTCCGGGCAGAGCACCTTGGAGGTCTCGGCCATGAAGTGCACGCCGGCCTGCACGATCACGCTGGCGTCGCTCCGCGCCGCTTCGCGGGCGAGGCCCAGGCTGTCGCCGACGAAGTCGCCGACGCCATGGAAGATCTCCGGCGTCATGTAGTTGTGGGCCAGGATGACGGCGTTCTTCTGCCGCTTCAGGCGGTTGATTTCATCGATCAAGGGGGCCTGCAGGCGCCATTCGAGCGGGGTCACGTGGCCGCGGAGTTTTTCCCAAAGGGGGCCGGTCGCCGTCTCGACAGCGGGCGTGAACGCGAGCGATCCGTCAGCCATGGCGTCCTCCTTATGCTCATTGTGAGCATTTATAGCGCCTTATAAAAGGACGCCGACCGGATCAGGTGACGCCCTCACTTATGCTAACTCTGAGCATAAGCTGTTCGATCATATAGACCCGGGGGCGTCAGACGCAAACCCCTTTCGCGCAAAGATCGTGGACTTGTGATCGCGCGTTCAGCCGAACGCGGACGGATAGGCCACCGCTATCGGCCGCGCCAACACGCCTGGATCGAACTCGAGGGCCTGGAACGCCGCCAGGCCAGCATAGGGCGAGGAGACGGTGCTCGGCGCGGCGGAAAAGCCGAACCGGCCGTAGTAGGCGGGGGCGCCCAGCACGACGCAGGCCTTGGCGCCAAGGTCGCGGCACGCCTCCAGGCCGGAGCGCGCCAGGGCGGTCCCGATCCCGCGGCTCTGAAGGTCCGGTGCGACGGCGAGGGGTGCCAGACCCGTGGCGAAGAGCGCGGGACGGCAGGTCATGCGGTTGAACAGCACGTGGCCGATGATCTTGCCGTCAATCGTGGCCACGAGCTCGACCAGGGCGTCGCCGCTAGATCGGACGGCCTCGACGATATCGGCTCCGTCAGGGCGGTCGAAGGCGGCGGCGACCACAGACCGGATCACCGGATGGTCGGCCGCCGTGGCCGGCCGAACGATCACCAGGCGCCGATCTTCTCCGCCTCGGCGTGGCTCAGCGGGTGATGGGCGCGGGCGTGATCTTCCTCGGCCAGAAGCCGCACTGCTTCCAGCGCGGCCATGCAGCCCATGCCCGCGGCCGTGACCGCCTGGCGATAGACGTCGTCGGTGACATCGCCGGCGGCGAACACCCCCGTGATGGATGTCGCGGTCGAGCCGGGAACAACGGTCAGATAACCGCCCGCCCGGGTTTCCAGCTGGCCGGCGAACACTTCCGAAGCCGGGGCGTGGCCGATGGCGACAAAGAAGCCGTCACAGGCGAGAGTTTGCGTGGTCCCTGTGTTGACGTCGCGCAGTCGCACGCCCGTCACCGTGGCCGGATCGCCGGCGCTCAGCACCTCGTCCACCCCATGGTTCCAGATCACCTCGATCTGAGCATGGGCGAAGAGGCGCTCCTGGAGGATCTTCTCGGCCCGCAGTTCGTCGCGGCGGTGGACCAGGGTCACCTTGCTGGCGAACTTGGTCAGGAACAGAGCCTCTTCGACCGCGGTGTTGCCGCCGCCGACGACCACTACGTCCTTGCCGCGATAGAAGAAGCCGTCACAGGTGGCGCAGGCCGAGACGCCGAAGCCCTGCAGGGCCTTCTCGCTGGGCAGGCCGAGCCATTTGGCCTGGGCGCCGGTGGCGATGATCAGGGTCTCCGCCAGCCACACCTGGCCGGAATCCGTCGTCAGGCGGAACGGTCGCGCCGAAAGATCCGCCGAAACCACCAGGTCGTCGACGACCTCGGTTCCCACGTGGGCGGCCTGGTCGCGCATCTGGTCCATCAGCCAGGGGCCCTGGATCACCTCGGCAAAGCCGGGATAGTTTTCCACGTCGGTGGTGATGGTCAGCTGGCCGCCGGGCGTCAGGCCCGTCAGCAACACGGGATCCAGAAGGGCGCGGGCGGCGTAGATCGCGGCCGTATAGCCGGCCGGCCCCGCGCCCACGATCAGGCAGCGGACGGAGCGCGACGCGGGCTGGGGATCGGTCATCGGCGCGCCGTGCTCAGACCCATTCGACCTTGAGGATCTCATAGGCCTTGACGCCGCCTGGCGTATTGACCTCGACGACGTCGCCGCTCTCCTTGCCGATCATCGCGCGAGCGATGGGCGAGGCGATGGAGATCTTGCCCGAGCGCACGTCGGCTTCATGCTCGCCGACGATCTGGTAGCGAGCCTCTTCCTCGGTGTCCTCGTCGACGACGCTCACCGTGGCCCCGAACTTCACCTGGGTTCCGGACAGACGCGAGACGTCGATGATCTGGGCCCGCGCCATGCGGTCCTCGATCTCGGCGATCCGGCTTTCGATCCAGCCCTGACGGTCCTTGGCCGCATGATATTCGGCGTTCTCGGACAGGTCGCCATGCTGGCGCGCCTCACCGATGGCGGCCGTCACCGCCGGCCGCTCCTGGGTCTTGAGACGTCTCAACTCTTCGTCGAGGGCGTGAAAGCCCTCGGCGGTCATCGGTACTTTTTCCATCTTTGGATGAGCCAGATCCGCGTAAGTGAAGGACTCCCAAGCCGGCCAACGGCGTCGGCGATTGGGGCCAGATAGAATAGGGGCTGGACCGGATTGATTCAAGCCCGGCCATTACGGCCGCCTCGATCACGTCTCAGGGGCGTTTCTGACCGTCAGGACCCTCAGCACGGTCCCTCGCCTTCGCCTGTCGGGTGACATGGATGGCGGCGAACAGCACGATAAGGGTCCCGGCCGTGCCGGCTATCAAAGAAGCCACTAGCGTCGCGTGATGCGAGAGATGGTGCATGCCAGGGACAATAGCGACGCGGTCTCCACGACGCCATGCTTGTCAACCGGGGCTATTTGGGAAACTGAGACACTCTCAAAGTTCTGGCGCGCGGGGGCTCGCGCGGGCCGCGGAAAACAGTGCTAAAGGCCCGCGATCCGGGTCAAGGGAGCGGTCGTGAGCAGTCTCATCGTGCGCGGGGGCCGGCCCCTGAGAGGCCGAATCATACCGTCGGCCAACAAGAACGCGGTCCTACCGATTCTCTGCGCGACCCTGCTGACCGACGAGCCCGTGACCCTGCGCGGCGTGCCCGACATCACCGACGTCCAGCAGATCCTGGGCCTGTTCCAGGCCCTCGGCAGCGACGTCGAGTGGGACAAGGCCAACAATATCGTGCGCCTGACTCACGCCCCCGCGCGCGCCTCCGACGGCGTCGCCCTGCCCGAGGGCATGCGCTCGTCGATCATGCTCATCCCGCCGCTCCTCGCCCGCTTCGGCGAGGCGCGCCTGGAAGGCGAGGTCAAGGGCTGCACCCTTGGCGCGCGCGAGATCGACCCGCACATCGAGGTGTTCCAGAGCTTCGGCGTCGAGGTGTCCGAGAGGGGCGACGCCCTGGTGATGTCACTCGGGGGCGGGTTCCGCCACACCACCCACTGGCTCGACTATGCCTCGGTCACCACGACGGAGAACTTCGTCCTGTGCGCGGTGAAGGCCAGAGGCCAGTCACAGCTGACCAACGCCGCCTGCGAGCCGCACGTGCAGGAGTTCTGCGCCTTCCTCAAGCTGATGGGCGCGCACATCGAGGGTGTCGGCGCGAGCCGCCTCAGGGTCGAGGGGGTCGAGCGACTGTCGGGCGCCGACTACACCTTCGCCGAGGACTTCCATGAGATCGCCACCTTCCTGGCGCTCGGCGCGATCACCGGCGGCGAGGTGGCGGTCAGGAACGCCAACCCGGAGCAGTTTCCCCTGATCGACCGCGCTTTCTCCAAGTTCGGCGTGGAGATCGTCCATGAAGATGGCTGGTCGTTCAGCCGGCCCGACGGGCCACTGCGCGTGCGCACGCCCTTCACCTCCTACATCCTGCCCAAGATCGAGGCCGCGCCCTGGCCCTATCTGCCGGTCGACCTGCTGCCGATCTTCGTGGCGCTGGGTGCCTGTTCCGAGGGCCAGATGCTCTACTGGAACAAGGTCTATGAGGGCGCGCTCGGCTGGACCTCGGAGCTGGCCAAGTTCGGCGCCCACGCCCTGCAGTGCGACCCGCACCGGGTGATCACCTTCGGCGGCAAGCACCTGGCGCCGGCCACGGTGGAGAGCCCCTACATCATCCGCGTGGCTATCGCCCTCTTCATGGTGGCGGCCAGCATCGAGGGCCAGTCGACGATCTTGAACGCCGATCCGATCCGCCGCGCGCACCCCCGATTCGTGGAGAACCTGGTGGCCATCGGCGCCGATGTGGAGTGGGCCTGAGCTCAGCGCGCGGTCATGCCGCCGTCGATGATCAGCTCGGTCCCGGTCACGTAGCGGGACTCGTCGCCGGCCAGCCAAAGAACGCCATTGGCGATGTCCTCGGGCACGCCCTTGACGCCCAACGGCACGGCCATGGTTGAGATGGCGTCGAGATCCGGTGGGGCGTTGGCGCCGCCCGTATCGACGATACCCAACCAGATCGGCGTCTCGATGATCCCCGGGTGGACAGAGTTGACCCGCACCCCGTCCCTCGCCGCCGCGCACTCCAGCGCCACGGCCTTGGTCATCAGCCGCACCGCCCCCTTGGAGGCGCAGTAGCCGGCCAGCATCGGCGCGCCGCGCAGACCCGCCACCGAGGAGATGTTGACGATCGATCCGCCGTGGCCCGCTTCGCGCATGAGCAGCAAGCCATGCTTCATGCCCAGGAACACGCCTTCGACATTGATCGCTTGCTGACGGCGGAAATCCGCCAGGCTCATGGTGGTGACGCTGGGCGCGCCCAGCCCGATGCCGGCGTTGTTGACCAGCACGTCGAGACGGCCGTGGGCGGCCTTAACCTCGGCCATCACGCCGATCCAGGCGTCTTCGCTGGTGACGTCGTGATGAAGATAGCGCGCCTGGCCGCCGGCCTTGACGATGTCAGAGGCCAGGACCTCGCCCTTGAGGTCCTGGATGTCGGTGACGAAGACCATCGCCCCTTCGCGGGCGAGCACGTCGCCGCAACCCGCCCCGATGCCGCTGGCCCCGCCGGTCACCAGGGCCACCTTGCCGTCCAGCTTGCCCATGTCGCGTTCCTCTCGCTTTGGTCGGGTTTCTACACCCGACGGACGCCTCGCCAAGCCTGACCCTGCGTTACGCGTGGCTCTGCAGGGAGCGGACTTCCAGCGTGCCGTCGATGAGGGCGCCGATCGCCTGGGCGGCGGCCAGGGCTCCGGACGCGGTGGTGTAGTAGGGAATCTTCTGCATCAGGGCGGTGCGGCGCAGGGAGAAGCTGTCCTCGAGGGATTGCCGCCCCTCGGTGGTGTTGAAGACCAGTTGAACCTCGCCGTTCTTCATGGCGTCGACGATGTGGGGCCGGCCCTCCAGGACCTTGCGCACCAGCGTCGCCTCCAGGCCGATGTCGGTCAGGTATTGAAAGGTGCCGGCGGTGGCCAGGATGTGGAAGCCCCGCTCCAGCAGCAAGCGCGCCGGCTCGGCGATGCGGGCTTTGTCGGCCTCCTTCACCGAAATGAACACGCCGCCCGTGGCCGGGAGCGTGACGCCGCCAGCCATCTGGCTCTTGGCGAAGGCGCGAGCAAAGGCGGGCAGGGGGCCTTCGCCGGGGCGACGCCAGTCCAGGCCCATGACCTCGCCGGTGGAGCGCATCTCGGGGCCTAGCACCGTGTCAACGCCGGGGAAGCGAGCGAAGGGAAACACCGCCTCCTTGACCGCCACATGGTCGTAGGTCTGGTCCGCCAGGCCGAAACTCGCCAGCTTTTCGCCGGCCATGATCTTGGCGGCGATGGCGGCCACCGGCGCGCCGATAGTCTTGGCGACGAAGGGCACGGTGCGGCTGGCGCGCGGATTGACCTCCAGCACGAAGATGCGCGGCGCGTCCGACAGCGGCGCCTCGATGGCGAACTGCACGTTCATCAGTCCACGGACGTTGAGCGCCCGCGCCATGGCCTCGGTCTGACGCTTGAGCTCGGCGACCGTGTCGGCGCGCAGGGAAAAGGGCGGTAGCGAACAGGCGCTGTCGCCGGAATGAACTCCGGCCTCCTCGATGTGCTCGAGCACGCCGGCCACGAACACGGTCTCGCCGTCGGCGAGGGCGTCGACATCCACCTCGGTGGCGTTCGACAGATATTGGTCGATCAGGACCGGCGCGTTTCCCGAGACGCGCACCGCCTGGCGGATGTAGCGGCCGAATTGCTCTTCGTCGCGGACGATCTCCATGGCCCGGCCGCCGAGCACATTGGAGGGCCGGATCACGACCGGGAACCCCACGTGGCGCGCGGCCTCCAGGGCCTCCTCGGCGTTGCGGGCTATGGCGTTGCGCGGCTGGGCGATGCCCAGCCGATGCAAAAGCTGCTGGAAGCGCTCACGGTCTTCGGCGAGGTCGATCGCGTCCGGCGAGGTGCCGAGGATCGGAACGCCCGCATCTTCGAGCGCGTGGGCGAGGCCGAGCGGGGTCTGGCCGCCGAACTGCACAATGACCCCGATCAGGTCGCCCTTGGAGGCCTCCACCGCGATCAGTTCGAGGACGTCTTCGGCGGTCAGGGGCTCGAAATAGAGACGGTCGGAGGTGTCGTAATCGGTGGAGACGGTCTCCGGATTGCAGTTGACCATGATCGATTCGATGCCGAGCTCGTCCAGGGCGAAGGCCGCGTGGCAGCAGCAGTAGTCGAACTCTATCCCCTGGCCGATGCGGTTAGGGCCGCCGCCGAGGATGATCGCCTTGCGCCTGTCGGTCGGCTCGGCCTCGCATTGCGCCACGCCGCCGAGCGGGCCGGTTTCATAGGTCGAGTACATGTAGGGCGTGGCGGCGGCGAACTCGGCGGCGCAGGAGTCGATGCGCTTGAACACCGGCTGCACGCCGAGCGCATGGCGGGCACGCCGGACTTCTTTCTCGGTCTGGCCGGTGAGGGCGGCGAGGCGCGCGTCGGAGAAGCCCAGGGCCTTCAGCCGCGTCAGCGCGCCGGGGTGCGCCGGCAGGCCATGGAGCCGCACATGCGCCTCCTCGGCGACCAGCGTCTCTATCTGGCGTAGGAACCAGGGCTCGTAGGAGCAAGCGGCCCCGACCTCTTCCACCGTCAGCCCGTGACGGAAGGCCTGGGCGATGATCAGCAGACGGTCGGGGGTAGGGACGCCAAGGGCGCGCACGATCGCCGCCTTGGCGCCGGCGGGATCGTCGGCGCCGGGGATTTCGATCTCGTCGAGGCCGGAGAGGCCGGTCTCCAGGCCGCGAAGAGCCTTCTGCAAGCTCTCAGCGAAGGTGCGGCCGATGGCCATGACTTCGCCAACCGACTTCATCTGGGTGGTCAGGTAAGGCTCGGCTCCCGGAAACTTCTCGAAGGCGAAGCGGGGAATCTTGGTCACCACATAGTCGAGCGTCGGCTCGAACGAGGCCGGTGTCGCGCCGGTGATGTCGTTGGTCAGTTCATCCAGGGTGTAGCCGACCGCAAGGCGCGCGGCGACCTTGGCGATGGGAAAGCCGGTGGCCTTGGACGCCAGCGCCGAGGAGCGCGACACGCGCGGGTTCATCTCGATCACCACCATGCGCCCGTCGGCCGGGTTGACGGCGAACTGCACGTTGGAGCCGCCGGTCTCCACCCCGATCTCGCGCAGCACCGCGATCGAGGCGGCGCGCATGCGCTGATATTCCTTGTCGGTGAGGGTCAGCGCCGGGGCGACGGTCACCGAATCGCCGGTGTGCACGCCCATGGGATCGATGTTCTCGATCGAGCAGACGATGATGCAGTTGTCCGCCACGTCGCGGATCACCTCCATCTCATATTCCTTCCAGCCGAGGACGCTCTCCTCGATCAGCACCTCATGGGTGGGGGAAAGGTCCAGGCCGCGCTCGACGATCTCGCGGAATTCCTCGAGGTTGTAGGCGATGCCGCCGCCGGTGCCGGCAAGGGTGAAGGACGGGCGGATGATCGCCGGCAGGCCAATCTCGGCCTGGGCCTCCAGGGCGTCCTCCAGGGTGGTGACGGCGCGGGAAGCGGGGCTTTCCAGGCCGATGGCGTCCATGGCGTTGCGGAATTTCTGGCGGTCCTCGGCCTTGTCGATCACGTCGGCCCGCGCGCCAATCAGTTCGACGCCATAGCGGGCCAGCACCCCCGACCGTTCGAGGGTCAAGGCGGTGTTGAGCGCCGTCTGCCCACCCATCGTCGGCAGCAGCGCGTCCGGTCTTTCCTTGGCGATGATCGCCTCGACCATGTCCGGTGTGATCGGCTCGACATAGGTGGCGTCTGCGACATCGGGGTCGGTCATGATCGTGGCCGGGTTGGAATTAACCAGAACGATCCGATAGCCCTCGGCGCGCAGGGCCTTGCACGCCTGCACCCCCGAATAGTCGAACTCGCATGCCTGGCCGATCACGATCGGCCCCGCGCCGATGATCAGGATCGAGGCGATGTCGGTGCGTTTGGGCATCTTGGCAAAACTCGCGCGCGGTCGGGACGCGCGGGCGGCGCGTTTGGACGTGGGCTTTTCAGGCTAAGCCGCGCGTTTAGCGGGCGCCTGCGCGGCGCGCAAGGGAGCCGCCCACCACACGGCGAACCGTGGGTGGGCGAGGGGGGCTTCAGGCCTTGAGTTGGCCGGCGGCCATCTTACCGTTCTTGGGGTCGCGTTCGAGTTCGTAGGTGATCTTCTGGCCTTCGTTCAGCGCGCCGAGGCCCGCCCGCTCGACGGCGGAGACGTGAACGAAGATGTCGGCACCCCCGTCATCGGGCTGAATGAAGCCATAGCCTTTTTGGCCGTTAAACCATTTTACAGTGCCGGTAGGCATATCGGGTGGATCCTTACAGCAACGAGTGACAACCCCGTCGTCGGCGGCGAGGCAGATCAAAATCGAGGAGGATCGGAAGGCGGGTCCGTGAGACCCCGAAAACGCGGGGACTTGGGAGTGCGGCCGAACCCAAACGAATTCGATGGACGCCTCGCTATTAGATCGTCCGCCTCATCACAAGGCGCCGGGCGCGCGCAGCACGTCGATTTTCCGCCTGCAGAGTATGAAAATGTTGCATCCGCGCCGCGGCGCGGTGCAAGAACCGCCGCCATGGCGAGCGCCCCAATCCGATGAGCAAGAACGTTCGCCTCGAGGACCTGGCGGCCATGGCCGGCGTGTCCACCGCCACCGTTTCGCGAGCGCTCAACGACAGCGCGGCGGTGAACGACAAGACCAAGCAGCGCATCTGGGCGCTGGCGCGTGAACACGGCTACGCCTTCCGGCGCCACATGCCCGCCGGGCCCATCGGCGCGCGCGGCACCATCGTCATCGTCATCCCCCGGCCGCAGGGGCGCCCGAACCGCCTGACCGACCCGTTCAGCCAGGAGCTGGTGGCTGAAATCGGCGAGGCCGCCCGCGACCGCGGATGCGATTTCCTGGTCAGCCACGTCGCCCCCAACAGCCTGGAAGATTTGCGGGCGCTGATGGCCACCAACCGCGCCGACGGGATTATCTTCCTGGGCCAGAGCACCCTGCACCGCGCCTTCAACGAGCTTGCCAAGAGCGAGAACCGATTCGTCGTCTGGGGAGCCGAACTGGCCGACCAGGCCTATTGCTCCGTGGGCAGCGACAACATCCTCGGCGGCCGGCGCGCGGTCTCGCACCTGGCCCGGTTGGGGCGCAAGCGGATCGTGTTCCTCGGCGACACCGAGGCGCCGGAGATCATGCAGCGCTATCACGGCTATCTCGCCGGCCTGCAGCAGTCCGGCCTCTCGCCCGACCCGGCGCTGGCCGTGGCCGCCCATTTCCAGGTCGAGGAGGCCGAGGCGACGGTCAACGCCCTGATTGGCCGACGGGTCACCTTCGACGGCATTGTGGCCGCGAGCGACATGATCGCGCTGGGGGCCATCCGCGCCCTGATCCGGGCCGGAATCCGGGTGCCGGACGATGTCTCGGTGGTGGGTTACGACGACATTCAGTTCGCCCGCTACACGAGGCCCGCCCTGACCACGGTCTCCCAGCACATCGACCGGGCAGGGCGCGTGCTGGTGTCCAAGCTGCTCAATTCCGGCGGTGGCGAGGACATGCGCTCGGAGCGGGCGCCGACCGACCTGATCGTCCGCGAATCCTGCGGCGGTTAGATCGCGCGCGCGATCAGGCCCGAGAGCGGCGGCAGTCGGGCGATTTCGGCCCCGTTGACCGCATCCTCCAGCCGCCAGCCGCCAGCGTAGCGCGGGCCCCAGTCGCACGCCCTCTCGCCGAGGTTGAACACGCACAATAGCCGTTCGCCATCATAGGCGCGCTCGAAGGCCAGAATCGGAGCCGGCGCGGGCACGGGCGTGAGCGCGCCCAGCCGCAGGGCCGGTCGCGCCTGACGCAGGGCGATCAGCCGGCGGGTGAGGGCGAGCTGGGACTCTGGATCGGCGTTCTGACGATCCACGGCCAGGGCGGCGTGACCGTCGCCCACCGGCAACCAAGGCGCGTGGTCCGAAAAGCCGGCGAAGGGGGCGTCGGCGCGCCACGGGATGGGCGTGCGGGCGCCGTCGCGGCCCCGCGTGAGTGGCCAGTTGGCGATCGCTTCGGGGTCGCGGAGTTGCTCGAAGGTCAGTTCGGCTTGCGGCAGGCCCAGCTCCTCACCCTGATAGAGGAAGATGTTGCCCCGCAGGCTGATCAGCAGCAGCATGTCGAGGGCCGCGCGTGCGGCGCGCTCGGCCGGCTGCGCCCAGCGCGAGACGGCGCGGGAGCTATCGTGGTTCGAAAAGGCCCAGCTCGGCCAGCCGGTCCCGGGCGATTCCGGCCAGGCCATCATCGCCTCCAGCACGAGGGCGGGTGTGAGGCTCTCCGCGTACAGAAACTCGAAGCCATAGGCCGTCCCCAGGCGGTTCCCGCCGGCGGTGAACGCATGCATCTCGCTGAGCGCATTGTCGCCGCCCACCTCGGCCACGGTGAAGGCGTCGTATTCGTCGGTCAGGGCGCGCACGCGTTCGAGGAAGCCGAGAATGTCGGGATGGGATTGGTTGTGGATGTGCTGCTGGTAGTCGAAGGGCCGGAGCCTGGGGGCGGCGGGATCGGCGACCGGCGGATTATCGGTCAGCGCCGGGTCGTGCATCGAGAAGTTGATGGCGTCCAGGCGGAAGCCGTCGACGCCGCGTTCGAGCCAGAACCGGGCGTTGGCCAGATGAGCGTCCAGCACCGCCGGATTGTGCATGTTGAGGTCGGGCTGGCTCGAGAGGAAGTTATGCAGATAGTACTGGCCGCGCCGCGCGTCCCAGGTCCACGCCGGACCGCCGAACACCGACAGCCAGTTGGACGGCGGCGAACCGTCGGGTTTGGCGTCGGCCCACACATACCAGTCATCCTTCGGGCCGCCGCGCGCCGCGCGGCTCTCGGCGAACCAGGGATGCTTTTCGGAACTGTGCGAATAGACTTGGTCGATGATCACCTTCAGGCCGAGGGTGTGGGCGCGCTCGACCAGGCGGTCGAAGTCCCTCAGGTCACCGAAAATCGGATCGACGTCGATATAGTCCGAGACGTCGTAGCCGAAGTCCTTCATCGGCGAACGGAAGAACGGCGACAGCCAGACGCCGTCCACGCCCAGCGAGGCGACGTGGTCGAGGCGGGCGGTGATTCCGGCCAGGTCGCCGACGCCGTCGCCGTTCGAATCGGCGAAGCTGCGCGGATAGACCTGATAGATCGCCGCCCCGCGCCACCAGTTTGGCTTGACCATGTTGGCCGTGGCGGGGGCCGGCGCCGTATCGGGCGGGGTCATGGCGCCTCCCCGCAGACGACATAGTCCAGAGGCGCGAGGCTCACGGCGTAGCTGCCTGGCGCGCTGGCCTGGGCCGCGCACCGCCCGTGCAGCGAGGCGAAACGCGCCGAGGTCGCGTTCACCAGAACCTGGGCCTCAAGGGGCTTGTTGCTAGTGTTGAAAGCGACGACGATTTCCCGGCCGGTGGTCGGATCGATGCGCGACACCGCGAACAGGCCAGGCCGGTCTCCATAGGCGCGGACGATCTGACGGCCATCGCGCAAGGCAGGGGTCGCGGCGCGCAGATGGGCCAGTTCGGCGATCGCGCGATAGATGGGCTGGTCGGGGTTGAAGTTGGCCTGGGCAGTCGTGCGCGCCGAACCGACAAGGCTCTGGGCGTTGTAGACAGCCACCTGACTGGCGAACATGTCCTGGCGCGCGCCCTGGTCGCCGCCGTCGCCGGCGAAGCCCTGCTCGTCGCCGTAATAGACCACCGGCGCCCCGCGCAGGGTGAGCAGCATGGCGTGGGCCAGGATCACCCGCTTCAGGATCTCGGCGTCGGGCGCCGTGGGGCGGGCTCGGCGCGCGAACCAGGCGAAGCGACCGGCGTCGTGATTGCTGATGAAGGTCGGCAGGCGCATGGCCGCCGCCTCGCCACCTTCATAGAGGGCGTCGCCATCAAACAGCCGGGCCAGCTCCTCCGTCCCGGCCGAGCCCGCCACCGTGTCGCGCACGGCGGCCTGGAAGGCGAAGTCGAGCACCGCGGGCAGGCCGTCCACGCGCGTGTGCTGGGCCAGCAGGCCCGGGTCCATGCGGTCGGTGGCGACCTCGCCGAAGATGTAGAAATTGGGGATGCCGCGCGCCGCCGCGCGGGTCTTCATCGCCGGAACGAAGGCCTGCCAGAACTCCGGATTGACGTGCTTGGCCGTGTCGATGCGGTAGCCGTCGACGCCGAAGTCGTCGATCCAGCGGCCGTAGATGTCGATAAAGCCGGCGACGACCCGCGGGTTTTCGGTAAACAGGTCGTCGAGGCCGGAGAAGTCGCCGAGCTGGGCGCTCTCGCCCCTGAAATCGGTATTGCCGCGGTTGTGGTAGAAGATCGGATTATTCAGCCAGTCCGGGACCTTCTCATGCGCCTCGTCCGCCGGGACGAAGGGCGTGTAGGCCCAGTCGGGCGAGGTGAGGTGGCTGAAATTTTCCGCCGTCTGATGGGCCGCGTCGTCGCCCAGGAAACCGGCGTTGATCGGCGCGCCGGTCACGCCGCCGCGTCGCGTGTAGGGATAGTCGGCCCTTGAACGATAAGGGCAGGGCGCACCCTGGCATTCGCGGTACTGGATGACGTCGGCGGTGTGGTTGGCGATGATGTCGAGATAGACCTTCATCCCCCGCGCGTGGGCGGCTGTGACCAGGGCGGCGAGGTCGGCCTTGGTTCCGAGGTGGGGATCGACGTCGGTGAAATCGGTGACCCAATAGCCGTGGTAGCCGGCCGACTCGTGGCCGGGCGGCCCCTGGACAGGTTTGTTCTTGAAGATCGGACTGATCCAGATCGCCGTGGCGCCCAGCCCGTGGATGTAGTCCAGCCGCGAGATCAGGCCCTTGAGATCACCGCCGTGATAGAAGGCCTTGTCGGTGGGGTCGTAGCCGGTCTTGAGACGATCGCCGGCCAGGCCGCCGCGGTCATTGGCCGAATCGCCGTTCTCGAACCGATCCGGCAGCAGGAAATAGGTGACCTCGTCCTGGGGGGGGCGGACGCGCGGGTCGGAGGCGGGCGCCGGATCGGCGGACGCGCCGGCGGCGGCGAGCCACAGGGGGGCGACGAGCGCCGCGCGCCATGCTCCCTCCCTCATCCCCTGATCCTCCGTCGGCCGGCTGCTTCAGCCGCCCGCGCCAACATACATAAATTGGCGCGATTGCAAATGTTTACATAACCAGATCGACGAGGCATACGCATTTTCGTCGGAATTGGTATTCCCAAATTACCAAGATAAATTCCATAATAACAGATAGATAACTCAAGGCCAGACGAACTGGATCGTGAGCCGTTGCGGATTGCGACAGGATTGTGAAGTCAAGCCCCGGTCTCAGGCTTGCATTTCTTTCACAATCGTTTCATACCAGCCAGGAACGGCGGAAAACGCCGTATTGAGAACACTCAAACCCTTGGGGGGACGCCATGCGGGATCTCGGGCGCCGGCACATTCGCAGCCTTCTTTATGCAGGCGTGGGCCTAACGGCGCTGGTCGGCGGCTCCGCCGCGGCGCAGACGGCGCCGATCGTCTCCTCGGGTGCGGACAAGCCAGTCGTACTGGCCCAGGCCGACCAATCCCAGACGTCCCCGTCAACCACGAGTTCGGCGTCGTCCGCGACCTCGGTCGAGGGCGTCCAGGTCACCGGCATCCGTCGTGGCCAGGTCAACGCCATCAAGCTGAAGCGCGTCAACGAGGACATCGTCGAAGCGGTCTCGGCGGAAGACATCGGCAAGCTGCCGGACGATTCGATCGCCGACTCCATCGCCCGCCTTCCGGGTCTCGCCGCGCAACGTAACAACAGCGGCCGCACGCAGGACATCTCCGTCGACGGTCTGCCGACGGAGATGAACACCACGCTGCTGAATGGTTTCATGCAGGCGACCACCGACAACAACCGCACCACGCAGTTCGACCAATATCCGGCCGAAATCATGAATTCGGTGGTCGTCTACAAGACGGGAGACGCGGCTCTGACCGGCGCCGCGATCGCCACCATCGATATGCAGACCGTTCGCCCGCTCGACTACGGCAAGACGAATCTATTCGTTGGAGTGCAGGGGGAATACGCCACCGAAGGCAAGCTGCAGCCCGGCGCCACCGACACCGGCTATCGCGCCAATGTCACCTACATCACCCAGTTCGACGACGACAAGATCGGCGTCATGTTCGGCTATGCGCACATCCTGACACCCAACCAGATCACCGCGGAACATCCCTACGGTTATTATTCGGCTGACGACGAACTCGATGGGGGCATGCAGGATCAACTTCGCAGCGATACGCTCACGCGTGATAGCTTCGTTGCAACCATTCAATATAAGCCGACAGATAACCTTGAATTTATATTGGATGGCTTCGATTCATCCTATAACGACAACGCGATCATTCGTGGAGTCGAGTTCCAAGTTCCTCCTGACGCCGGTCCGACTCTGACCGGTCTAACAAATGGCGGGAGCAGCTGGACGGGACTGGCGCCGCAACTGGAGAGTTACGACTATCAGGAGGCCGCGCGCCTGAGGTCGATGGACTTCACTATGAACTACAAGTTCGGCAACGGCTGGAAGCTGCATGGCGACTACGGCTACTCCGAAGCCAACGACCAGTTTGACGAACTGCAACTGTACAGCGGCTTCGGTCTCAACGGTCAGCAAAACACCTCGACCGGAACCTTGACGGAGGGCACGGGTCCGGGCGGTACGATTGGCCTCTCCAATTGGAGCGAAAATCTCCAGCAGGTGGCCTTGGGCGAAAATCTCGGCTGGTCGAACTACATTCCGTCCAATTTTCCGGGCGCCTGCATCGGCGGCACGGTGGCGCAGCCGCCCACGTGGGGCGACGCCTGCCAGGGCGGCGTCAACCCTGACGCCCTTGGGGGGGCTGGCCAAAACCTGATCCAGACCACCCATGATAAAATTCAACAGACCAAGTGGTCTTTGAGCAAAGACCTCTCTGGGCCGATCAGCAAAATCGAAGTCGGCGCGGCCTATAGCATTCGCAAGAAAGACTATTCCGTCATCGAGGACGAGCTTTATCTGAACAGCGGCAACGAGTCCCAGCCGATCCCGTCGAGCTGGCTGGAGGCCCCGACCAATCTGAGCGTCTTCGGATTGCCGAACATGTTCAGTATCAATCCGGAGCAAGCCTTCAACAGCGGCGCCTACGGCTCGGTCGCGGACATCCGCGCCCCCGGGGGCGGAAACGGAGCGTCCCTCTCCGATTGGTGGGTCAGTGAGAGGGTGTTCACGCCCTATATCAAGGCCACCGTCGATACCCAGATTGCCGGCCACGATCTGACCGGCAACTTTGGTCTCCAAGCTGTCGATACGTCGCAAAGGGTGACGACCTCATATGAGTACAACCCGAGCGGGACCATCTTTGACTATGAGGCCATAACGAACACCACGAACTATTGGGAATTCCTGCCAAGCCTCAACCTGAAGTGGCAGCTGGACGATGGCCAAGACATCCGTTTCGCGGCCGGCCGGTCGATGGCCCGCGCGCGCTTCGACCAGCTGGGCGGCGGCTCAAGCGTGAGCTATAATTTCGCCGCTACTGGCGGCAATAGTCCGTGGAGCGGAAGCGTCGCTAACCCTGCTCTGAAGCCGTGGATTTCCGACGACGTCGAATTTACCTATGAGCGGTATTTTGCGCCGGGCGAAGGCCTGTCGATCGAAGGCTTCTACAAGCATCTTGAGACCTATATCTACCAAAGCAGCTCGGTCGCCAATTTCCAAGCCTACTATGAGGCCACCGGCCCCTACACGCCTGCGCCGACTGTATTTACCGGCCCGGTGACCCAATGGGTGAATGGTGACGGCGGCGCCATCTACGGCGTCGTTGTCGCCGGGAATTTCCAACTCAAGCATCTGTCCCATCTGCTCGACGGGTTTGGAATTTCGGGCACGGCGACGTATCTCGAAAGCACGGTCCATATCCCCACGGCTCCGGGATGCACCCTCAACAATGTCTACACCTATCTGACTCCCTGCCAGTCCGGCACGCCGGACGGCCGTCTGCCCAATTTCTCGAAGTACATCTTCAACGCCAGCTTCTACTATGAAAAGAACGGGTTTTCGATACGCATCAATGATCGCTTCCGCAGCAAATACGACCAGGAAGTGGTGGACTATAATGGCGGGTTGCAACCGGTCATTGGCGCTGCGGAAAATATTGTCGACCTCCAAGCTGGTTACGACATAACTTCGGGCCCGCTCAAGAATCTGAGCTTCACCTTCTCGGCGGAAAACATCACCAACGCGGCGATGAACAGCTATACAGGGGCGTGGAATGCCGTCACCCAAACGCCTACTGCTCCAAATCCAAAAGATACTGTCTACTACAAACAGTTCGGCACCAACGTGCTGTTGGGCGTACGCTATAAATTCTGAGATCTTCTCTGAGTTGCGTTCTTGCCGAGAGTCCTGAGTGGACATAATGGGCTTCGAGGGCGACGCTATCGGGGCCCATCATGTTTTGGCCGGTGGAGCGCCCAGTGCGGTTATGTAGGTTGCAGATCGGAGTTCTCGGCCGCACATGGCGGGAATGCGCATGAAAAACGGCGCTACTGAAGTAACGGCTTCCACCGACTCGCCGTTGGCGATCCGTAAGGTGATCATTGTCGGTGGCGGCACCGCCGGCTGGATGACCGCCGCCCTGCTCTCCAAGACCTATGGCGACAAGCTCTCCATCACCCTGATCGAATCAGACGAGATCTCCACCGTCGGGGTCGGCGAAGCGACCATCCCGCACATTCAGGTGTTCAACCGTCTGATCGGCGTTGACGAGAACGACTTCCTGAAGGCCACCCAGGGCACCTTCAAGCTCGGCATTCAATTTTGCGACTGGGGCGCGCCGGGGGATCGCTATATTCACGCCTTCGGCCCGATCGGCCAGCACGTCGGCTGGCTCTATCCACACCAGTATTGGCTGAAGGCGCGTCAGCTCGGACGCACGACGTCGATGGACGCCTATTGCATCGGCGCCCAGGCCGCCTTGCACAACAAGTTCATGCCGGCCCAACCCAAGGCGGTGAATTCGCCCCTGGCCGAGATCAGCCACGCCTATCATTTCGATGCTGGACTCTATGCGGCCTACCTGCGGCGACACGCGGAAGGCCGGGGTGTGACTCGCATCGAGGGCAAGATCGTCGACCACACCAAGCGGGCCAGCGATGGCTTCATTCAGTCGGTCACCCTGGAACGCGGCCAGACGGTCGCGGGCGAGCTCTTCATCGACTGTTCCGGCTTTCGCGGCTTGTTGATCGAACAGGCGCTTGGAGCCGGCTTTGAGGATTGGTCGCACTGGCTGCCTTGCAACCGAGCCCTCGCGGTTCCCTGCGCCTCGGTGGCGCCCCTGACCCCCTACACCCGCTCGACGGCGCGCGAAGCGGGGTGGCAGTGGCGCATCCCCCTGCAGCACCGCATCGGCAATGGCTATGTCTATTGCAGTGAACACATCAGCGACGACCAGGCGGCGACCACCCTGCTCGGCAATCTTGACGGAGAAGCGCTGGCGGACCCGCGGCCCCTGCGCTTCACCACCGGCAAGCGCAAAAAGTCCTGGGTCAAGAACGTCGTGGCCGTTGGCCTGGCCAGCGGCTTCCTGGAGCCGCTCGAATCCACCAGCATCCATATGATCCACACGGCTCTGTTCCGTCTGCTGGCGCTGTTTCCTGACCAGAGGTTCGCCAGCGCCGACATTGACGCCTACAACGCCCAGACGGACGCTGAATACGAATGGATCCGCGATTTTATCGTCGCGCACTATAAGCTGGTCGGAGGCGCTTCGCCGCTGTGGCGTTACTGCCGGGCCATGGCGGTTCCCGATTCTCTGCAAGAAAAGCTCGACATCTTTGCTTCGGCGGGGCGAATATTCGCCGACAAGCACGACCTGTTTCGCGAGGTGTCGTGGATTCAGGTTCTGATCGGTCAGGGGCTGATTCCGGAACGCTATGACCCGGCCGTGGATATAACGTCCGCGGACGAGATCCTGATCCACCTGGACGGTGTCGAGCAGACCATCAATAAATGTGTGAATGTCATGCCGTACCACGGCGACTATATTGCAAACACCTGCCGCGCCGGGCCGCAAAACCTACTCCAAAAAGCCACGCCATGAGGCGATTCCGTCGGAGGAGTGGTTGTTCCGCACCCTGATTGTTTTACTCCTCGGCGCCACGGCGCTTGCGCCGATGGCTCGGGCGGCCGAGCTGTATCCGCTGCCGGACGGGGTCGAGTTTCGCGCCGGCGACCTGATCGAGCGCATCACGGCCCTGCGCGACGACGTGGTGCGAGTGCGGGTAGGCCCGCACGGTGGGCTGCCAGAAGACTCTTCCTGGGCCGTGCTTCCGGCCTCGCGGACCGCGCATGCGGCCGTCACGCCGACGGCGGCCGGCTTCGCCACAAAAGACGTCGTGGTGCGGGTCGATCCGGCCGACGGTCGCCTCACGATCGAAGACCGGGCCGGCCATGTGATCCTGGCGGATGCGCCCGACCGTCACCTCAGCTACGGCGGCAAGACGTTCGAAGTGCGCCAGGTCCTGCCGGCCGACGAACACATACTCGGCCTGGGCGACAAGACCGGGCCGCTCGACCGCCGCGGCCAGGCCTTTTCGATGTGGAACACCGACGCCTTCGGCTGGCGGGAATCGAGCGATCCTCTCTACAAGAGCATCCCGTTCTTCGTCGGGGTGAACGACGCCGGCCGAGCCTATGGTCTCCTGCTCGACGACACCTGGCGCAGCTGGTTCGATTTCGGCCGCACCGATCCGCGCGTCCTCACCTTCGGGGCCGAGGATGGGCCGCTGGATTACTACGTCGTCGCCGGCCCGACGCCGAAGGATGTCGTCGAGGCCTACGCCTGGCTGACCGGTCCCTCGCCCATGCCGCCGCTGTGGGCCCTCGGCTTCCAGCAGTCGCGCTACAGCTACATGAACGACGCCGAGGTGCGGGCTATCGCCGGCCGCCTGCGCGCTGAGAAGATACCCGCCGACGCCCTCTATCTCGACATCGACTACCAGGACCGCAATCGCCCGTTCACGGTCAACAAAGAGGCCTTTCCAGACCTTAAGGGTCTGGCTGGCGATCTGAAGGCCGAGGGCCTGCACCTGGTGCTGATCACCGATCTGCACATCGCCGACCAGCCGGGGCAGGGCTATGCGCCCTACGACACCGGCGCGGCCGGCGACCATTTCCTGAAGGCGCCCGACGGCAAGCCCTATGTCGGCGTCGTCTGGCCGGGCCCGTCGGTGTTTCCGGATTTCACCCGGGCGTCGACGCGCGCCTGGTGGGGCGGGCTCTACCGCGACTTCGTCGCCGATGGAGTCTCCGGATTCTGGAACGACATGAACGAGCCGGCGGTGTTCGACGGCCCGGGCCACTCCATGCCGCTCGATATCGTCCACCGGATCGACGAGCCGGGCTTTACAGCGCGCACCACGACCCATGCGGAGATCCACAACATCTACGGCATGGAGAATTCGCGGGCGACCTATGACGGCTTGGCGGCCCTGGGGCCGGACGAGCGCCCATTCGTCCTTACGCGGGCCAGCTTCGCCGGCGGCCAGCGCTATGCCTGGACCTGGACCGGCGACAACGACTCCACCTGGAACCACCTCGCCCTCAGCATCCCCCAGCTCGAGAACCTCGGTATGAGCGGCTTCGCCTGGGCCGGGGCGGACGTCGGCGGCTACGCCGGCTCACCCAGCCCCGAGCTCCTCACCCGCTGGATCGAGGTCGCCGCCTTCACGCCGATGTTCCGCGACCATTCGGGCAAGGGCACGGCGCGGCACGAGCCGTGGGTCGATGGCCCGGCGCAAACCGACATCCGCCGCCGCTTCATCGAGGCGCGCTACCGCCTGATGCCCTATCTCTACGCCCTGGCCGACGAGACCAGCCGCACCGGCCTGCCGGTGATGCGCCCGCTGATCCTCGAGTTCCCGACGGCCGCGGCCTGGCTCCGCCAGACCGGCCCTGAATTCATGCTGGGCCCCGACCTGCTGGTGGCGCCGCAGCCCGATTTCGACACCCGCGACGACTATGAGGCCGTGCTGCCGGGGACAGGCTGGTACGACTATTGGACCGGGCTGCCCGTGCCGGCTTCTGCTCAGGTGGGCGCCGCCGGTGATGTCGTTCATGAAACCCCCGCGCTTGACCAATTGCCGGTGTTCGTCCGGCCAGGGTCGATCTTGCCGCGCCAGCCCCTGGTCCAGAGCACAGCGGAGCGCCCGGACGGGCCGCTGGAGCTGGCGGTCTATCCCGGCCCCGACTGCCATGGCGCGCTCTACGCCGACGACGGCCATAGCCTGGGTCGCGAGCGCGGCCAGTTCCTCCGCCAGACCGTCCGCTGCGAGGTGAGTGGCGGCCGCCTGACGGTGACCTTCGAGGCGCGCCAGGGCGCCTATCCGGCCTGGTGGAAGGCTCTGGCGGTGACGATCCATGGCTGGACGCGGCCGGCCCCCAAGGTGAGCCTCGGCGGCGCATCGATCGCCGCGACCTTCGACCCCGTCGGCCAGACGCTCAGCGTCACGCTGCCTAACCAGGCCGGTCCGGCTATTCTGGCCATCGAATGAGGGTCCTGGGCGGCGGGAGGGGCGGGCGGTGAAACCGAGGCTGAGCCGGGTTCAGATCTTCAACATGTCGTTCGGCTTCATGGGCATCCAGATGGGATTCGCCCTGCAGAACGCCAACACCAGCCGCATCTTCCAGACCCTGGGCGCCGACGTCGACGCCCTGCCTTATCTGTGGATCGCCGCCCCGCTCACCGGCCTGCTCGTCCAGCCGATCATCGGTCACATGAGCGATAAGACCTGGGGGCCGCTCGGCCGACGCAAGCCCTATTTCCTAGTAGGCGCGGTGTTGGCCGCCGCGGCGATGATCTTCATGCCGGGCGCTCCGGTCCTGTGGGCGGCGGCGGTGTGCCTGTGGCTGATGGACGCCGCCATCAACATCTCCATGGAGCCGTTCCGCGCCTTCGTCGGCGACCTGCTGCCCGACGAGCAGCGCACGGCGGGCTATGCGGCCCAGAGCTGGTTCATCGGCATAGGCGCCGTGGCCGCCTCGGCCTTCCCCTGGATACTGGCCCACCTCTTCCACGTCGCCGACCAGGCCGCCCCGGGCGTGACGCCGGACAGCGTCCGCTTCGCCTACTACATCGGCGGCGCGGCGCTGCTGGCCTGTGTGCTGTGGACGGTGGTTTCCACCCGCGAATATCCGCCCGCCGAGGCGCGCGCCTTCGAGCCGGCCAACGGTCCCCGCGCGACGCCGGCGGGGCAGGGGCCGCCCGCGGCAATGCTCATCGGCCTCGGCCTCGCCTGCGCGATCGCTGGCGGCGCGGCCGCCGTCTGGCTGCACCTGGCCCATGCCGACCTGGGACCCCAGCTCCTGGGCGCCCTGGTCTTCGCCTTCGGGGCGGTGGCTCTCGCGGCTGGCGCCCTTAAGCGCCTCGGCGCGACCGGCAACGGCTTTTCCGAGGTCATGTACGACCTCTTCCGCATGCCGCCGGTCATGCGCCAGCTCGCCGTCGTACAGTTCTTCACCTGGTTCGCGCTCTTCGCGATGTGGATCTATGCGACTCCGGCGGTGACCGCCTTCCACTATGGGGCCGCGCCGGGCACGGCGGCCTACAACGACGGGGCCGACTGGGTGGGCGTCCTGATGGCGGCCTATAACGGCGTGGCGGCGGCGGCGGCCTTCACCCTGCCGGCACTGGCCCGGCGCCTCGGCCGGCGCGGGGCGCACATCGCCTGCCTGACCCTCGGCGCCGCGGGCCTGCTGTCCTTCCCGCTGATCCACGATCCGCGGTGGCTGCTGGTCTCCATGGTCGGCATCGGCTTCGCCTGGGCCTCGATCCTGTCGACGCCCTATTCGATCCTCTCCAGCGCCGTGCCGCCGGCCAAGATGGGCGTCTATATGGGCATCTTCAATTTCACCATCGTCGTGCCCCAGCTGCTGGCGGCGACGATGCTGGGGCTGGCGCTGAAGACCTTCCTCGGCGGCCAGGCCATCTGGGCCCTGACCCTGGGCGGCGTCTGCTTCCTGGCCGCCGCCCTGGCCACCCTGGCGGTGAATGACCCGACGGGGGAGCGGGTCAGGAACCGGGGAGTTCGGCGGCGGTTTGTCTAGTGCGTGAGATCGCGCGGCGAGGATGATCTCGCAGGGAGAAGATTACATGACGCGTGTATTGTTCGTCGGCCAGAAGCCCGAAACAGTCGACTTCTCTGATCCCGCCATTCCGCCCGGTTTCAACGCCGAGAAGATCAACGCCGGGATCGCCGTCGCCGCGGAAAAGGTCGCCGAGCGGGGATGGCGGGGCGACCTGTGTATGATTGCGCCCGACGATACGGGCGTCGCCCTGCTGGAGCAGCAGCTGGCGAGCGCAGCCTATGACTGCGTGGTGATCGGCGGCGGTCTCAGGCTTCCGCCGAAAAGCCTCGCGTTGTTCGAGCAAGTGGTGAACGCCGTCCACAAGGCCGCGCCTCACGCGGCGATCGCCTTCAACACGCGCCCCGAGGACACGGCCGAAGCCGCCGCCCGCTGGGTGGGATGAGCGGGGCGTCCTAACCCGCCCGATTCTCCATCAAGTCGGCGAAGCGGCGGAAGAGGTGGAGGGCGTCGCCGGGGCCGGGAGAGGCTTCGGGGTGGTGCTGGACCGAGAACACTGGCCGGCCGTCGAGCGCCAGGCCGGCGTTGCTGCCATCGAACAGCGACACATGGGTCTCGGAAAGCCCTGCCGGCAGGCTGCCCCGTGCCACGGTGAAGCCGTGGTTCATGGAGACGATCTCCACCTGGCCGGTGGCGAGATCCTTGACCGGGTGGTTGGCGCCATGGTGGCCCTGATCCATCTTGGCGGTTGTCGCGCCGAGCGACAGGGCCAGAAGCTGGTGGCCCAGGCAGATGCCGAAGACGGGCACGCCGCTCTCGATCAGCCCGCGGATCACCGGCGCGGCGTACTCCGCGGTCGCGGCCGGGTCGCCCGGGCCATTGGAGAGGACGACGCCGTCGGGCTTGCGGGCCAGGATCTCTTCGGCCGTGGCCGTGGCCGGGGCGACGCTCACCCGCGCCCCGATGGAGACCAGCGAGCGCAGGATGTTGCGCTTGACGCCATAGTCCACGACCACGACGTGCTTCCCACCCTCGCCGTGGCCAAAGCCGTCCGGCCAGCTCCAGCCGCCCTCGGCCCAGTCGAATGGCTTTTCCGCCGAGGCGTCCTTGGCGAGGTCGAGGCCGACGAGGCCGCTCCAGGCCTGGGCGCGGGCGACCAGAGCGTCGATGTCGAAGCGGCCGTCAGGGGCGTGGGCGACGACGCCCAGCGGCATGCCCTGCTCGCGGATGCGGCGGGTGAGGGCGCGGGTGTCGATCCCGGAGAGGCCGACGACGCCGCGGCCGGCCAGCCAGCCGGTCAGGTCTCCGCCCGAGCGCCAGTTGGCCGCCGGCGTCGGCGTGTCGCGGAAGATCGCCGCGCGCGCGGCCGTCGCCGCCCCGCCGGCCACCTGCTCGATGTCTTCGGCGTTGGTCCCGACATTGCCGATGTGCGGGAAGGTGAAGACGACGATCTGGTCCATGTAGGACGGGTCGGTCAGAATCTCCTGATAGCCGGTCATGGCGGTGTTGAAGCACACCTCGCCCAGCGCCTCGCCGACGGCGCCGCAGCCGTGGCCGGGAAAGACCGTTCCGTCGGCCAGGGCGAGAAGGCCTGTGACGCCGGTGGGCAGGTCAGGGCGCACGTCGATATCCTTGAAGAGGGGGCGGCCGGGGGGTAGCGAGCGCGGACCTCGGCGTCAACGCGCATTCGTTCACGTGGTGACGCGCTAGGGTGTGTGGGGACCCGCTTCGAGGCTCCGCAGGTCGAGACCGCGCGTCTCCACCCCGAATCGGACGACGAGGAGGAGCGCCAATAGGGTCGGCGCCGTGATCGCGGCGGCGGCCAGGCCCAGCGCCGGCGTCAGGGCCGCGATGCTCAGCGCCTGGGCGAATACCCCTCCGCCCTTGGTGCACGCGGCCACCAGGCCCGTCGCGCGGCCTCGCACGCGCAGCGGATAGCACTCGGCGGCGTAGGGCAGGAGGATCGCCAGCAGGCCGTTGCTGCCGGTGATGAGCAGGGCGACAGGCAGGAGCGGGTCGCCGCCGGCGTGGGCGCTCAGCAACTGCACCCAGATAAGCCCGCCCAGTGTCAGCCCAATCACGGCCACGAGCGACCATTTTGTGCTCCAGCGGCTGTACATGAAGGCGCAAACGAAGACTGTCGGCACGGCGAAGAGCGCAGACTCGGCCAGGAGCCGCGAGGAGGCGCCCATGCTGTAGCCGTGGGCCACCAGGTCCGAAGGCAGCCAAAGCAGCAGACCGAAGTTCACGAATCCCCAGGCGGTGGCGGCGGTGGTCAACGCCGCCGTGCGGCCGATCAGGTCGGGCGTCCACAGCTTCGGGGCGTGAGCCGGGGATCCGTGGCCGATCACCTCGGTCGGATCCTCTTCATCTTCCGCCAAGGTGCGACTGCGCGCGCCGAACCTGGCCATGACGGCGCGAGCCTCGGCCCCTCGCCCGCGAGCCAGGAGAAACTTGGCGGATTCTGGGATCAGCCCACCCAAGAGCACGAGGGTCAGGCCCGTGGGCAGGTTGATAAGCCAGAGTATGCGCCAACTGAAGGTCGGCACGAGCAGCGTCGAACAGCCGCTAGCGGCGAAATAGCCGCCTACCGCGCCCAGGCCGCCCACCAGCACCAGCACCCAGCCGCGGTGGGCTGACGGCATCGTCTCGGCCAGCAGAGCATAGGCGACCGGCAGCATCCCCCCGGCCCCGGCGCCCATGAGAAAACACATGCCGATGTTCCAGGCGAGCGACGGCATGGCGCCGCAAATCGACGTGCCGATGAACACCACCGCCGACAGCAGGATCGAAGCTTTGCGGCCGTAGAGGTCCGCCAGCACGCCCCAGACCAACGAACCGACCACCGTACCCACCAAGGCGAAGAAGGGCACCAGTGAAGCTTCGGCTTTTGGCGCCCCATACTCGCGCACCATGCCTGGCATGACGAAGCCCAGCGAAGCCGGCTTCATCACATCGATCACCAAGGCCACCACGAGCGCGGCCATAAGGCTCCAGTGCGCGGGGCCAAGCCGGGCATCCTCCGGGGCGACGACCGTAATCCGCGCCGCGGCCTTCATCTGATCGCCGATCCGCGAAGGCAGCAGGCCATAGGCCGCCGCGAAGATCCCGCCCACGATGAGGAACATGCCGATGATCATGCCGGGATCCATCGGCATGCCGGCGAGCATGAAGCCGTTGTCGCGCCCCATCCAGAACATCGGCAGGTGCAGCAGAACGCCGATGGTCACGGCCAACACCCCAAGGCCGAAGGCCCAGGACGCGCGCCTGTCGGTGAGGGCTTCGAGGCTCAACGGCCTGTGACGCCGGCGGGCAGGTCAGGGCGCACGTCGATATCCTTGAAGAAGTGCGGCCGGGGCGTAACGAGCGCGGCTCTGGCCGTCAACTGGAGGGGTGGGGAGCGGGGAGAAGAGGCGCTTGGATCGTGCTAAGCTCAACCCATGCTCGAGCTTCGACCCAACTGCGAATGTTGCGATCGCGATCTGCCGCCGGAAAGCGGCAAGGCGCGGATCTGCACCTTTGAATGCACCTTCTGCGCCGAGTGCGCCGAGGGGCGATTCGGCGGCGTATGCCCCAACTGCGGCGGGGATCTCGTGGCGCGGCCGATCCGGCCGGCCTCGTTGTTGGCCAAGTATCCGGCCTCGGACCAGCGGGTGATCAAGGCCCACGCCGCCTGCGCGGGCGCCTAAGGGCCCAGCCGATCAGGGGCACGATCTCGCGCGTGACGCATGATAGTACACGCCTCCGGCCACCTGCGGGCCGTCGGCGTCCAGCATGACGAACAGGATCCGGCCCGCGGGCGGTTGTTTTTCGGCGAACAGGATCATCCGATAGTCCGCGCCCGCTTTTGGCGGACCGCTCGTCAGCTGCAGGCCTGCGGCCTCTCCTTGCGCCAAGTAGAATCGCGCCACCTGCGCCAGTGGGGCGCTGACTTTGAATCGATAGCTCTCGCCGCACTCCGGGCGCTGCTCGCGCGCCGACACCCGCGCGCCGGGATAGACCGCGCCGATCGCCTTGGAAGCGGGGAGAGTGAGCGCGTGGGCGGCTGCCGCCCCTGCAACTGTCAGGCAGAGCGCCAGCGCCGTGCGTTTCATTCCCTGGTCACCCCCGATCCGGTTTGGCGGAGCATACAAGCGACTCGCCCCGCCGTCGCGCCAGCCCCCATCAGGAAGTTCCGATTGAGCGTCCGTTCTCCGCCAGACGGGGACGGGCGTCGGGGGCATTGTCGGGCGTCGTCGTGACCCACCCGGAGGCTTTCATGTCCTACGTTGTTTCGGGCTTGCCGCTAGAGCCGTTCAGGCCGCTGTTCGGGCTCGGCGAGGCCGAGCTCGCCGCCCATGGCGCGATCCGCGTCACCGCTTCCGACGACGGCAATTATCCCTGCCGGGTGACTTTGGAGGACGCAGCGCCCGGCGAGACCCTTTTGCTGCTCAACTATGAGCACCAGGGCGCGCCGACGCCCTATGGATCGCGCCACGCCATCTTTGTGAACGAGTCGGCCCGGGAGACCGCTCGCTGGGCGGACCGGATGCCGGATATCCTGACCACCCGACGCCTGATCGCCCTGCGCGCCTTCGATACGGCGGGCATGATGATCGACGCCGATGTCGTTGCCGGCGCCAAGGTCGAGGCGACGGCGCTGCGCATGCTGGCGGACGCCGAGGTCGCCTACATCCACGCGCACAATCCGGCGCGGGGCTGCTACGCGGCGCGGATCGATCGGCGGTGAGGCGCTATCCACTTCTCCCGCTGGGTGAGGCGTTGAAAGCGCCCTTGCGACTCAGGGCGCGCGAGCGGCTAACATTGGGGCGTGCGGTACGACGAGCGATTTCTGGACGAGGTGAAGGGGCGGCTGCGGCTCAGCGACGTCATCGGCAAGACCGTGAAGCTGCGCCGGCAGGGGCGGGAGTTTGTCGGCCTGTCGCCGTTCAACAAGGAGAAGTCGCCGTCGTTCTTCGTCAATGACGACAAGGGCTTCTTCCACGATTTCTCCTCCGGAAAGCACGGCGACCTGATCGCCTTCCTGCAGGAGACCGAGCGGCTGACCTTTACCGAGGCGGTGGAGCGGCTGGCGGCCGAGGCCGGGGTGCCGCTGCCGGCGCCCGACCCCCAGGCCGAGGCTCAAGACAAGCAGCGCCAGAGCCTGGCCGACTGGCTGGAGACGGCCGCCGCCTGGTACGAGGCCGAGCTGCGCCGCCCAATCGGCCGAGCCGCCCGCGACTATCTGGTCGGGCGCGGCCTGCCGGAGAGCGAGTGGGCCCGCTTCCGCATCGGCTTCGCACCGGCCGGCCGCACGGCGGTGAAGGATTATCTGGTCACCAAGGGCGCCCTGCCCGCGGAGCTGGTCGCCGCCGGCCTGCTGATCGCGCCGGAGGACGGCGGCAGCCCCTACGACCGCTTCCGCGACCGCATTCTGTTTCCGATCGCCGACGGCCGCGGCCGCATCGTCTCCTTCGGCGGCCGGGCCATGGATCCGCGCGCGGCGGCGAAATACCTCAATGGCCCCGACAGCCCGCTGTTCGACAAGGGCCGCACCCTGTTCGGCCTGCCCGAGGCGCGGCGCCTGCTGCACGCCGGCGGGGCCGACGCCGCCCTGGTGGTGGTCGAGGGCTATATGGATGTGGTCGCCTGCCAGAGGGCCGGCGTCGCCGCCGTCGCCGCCATGGGCACCTCGCTCACCGAGGGGCAGATGGAGATGCTGTGGCGCCTGCACCCAGAGCCGACCCTGTGCTTCGACGGCGACCGCGCCGGCATGCAGGCCGCTTCGCGGGCCATCGACCGGGCGTTGCCCCTCTTGAAGGCAGGACGCAGCTTCCGCTTCCTGACCCTCCCCGGCGGCAAGGATCCGGACGACATCCTGCGCGAACAGGGCGCGGCGGCGCTGAAGAGCCAGCTGGCGGCGACGACGCCCTTTGTCGACGCCCTGTTCCGCCGCGAGCGCGATGCCGTGGCGACCGAGACGCCCGAGCAGCGCGCCGGCCTGCGCAAGCGCTTGCGCGAAGCCGCCGGGGCGATCGCCGACAGCGACCTGCTGACCGAATACCGCCAGGCCCTCAACACCCGCTACGACGCCCAGTTCGCGGCGCCGCCACCGCCGCCGCGCGCCGAGCGCGGACCCTGGCGCGGACGCGGGAAGGGCGGGGAGCCCGTCATTGGTCCCTCGACGCCGGAGGGCCGCGCCGGGGCGCGTCAACTCACCCGGACGGTCAAGTCCGTCCCGGCCGCCCTGGCCCGCTGGGCGATTCACGACCCGGGCGTGCTCGACGACCATCTCGAGGCCTTCGAGGCGCGCGGATTCGGCGATCCGACCCTTTCCGACCTCGCCGGGGCGATCATCCGTCTCCGTCTTAGCTCTGAACGCCTTGACAGCGAGGGGTTGCAACGCCATCTGGCGGACAGCGAATTTAGTGCGCTGCTGATTGACATCGACCGGGCCGCTACGCTAGCGGGCGCGCCCTTCATGAAACCGGATGTCACCCTCGCCGCCGCCAGATCGCAGTGGTCGCGCGCCTTTGAAGCCTTGAGTCGGCTGGCCGCGTTGGATGAAGCCTTGACCGCCGCCAGGGAGGACCTGGTGGGCGGCAAAGATTCGTCCGCGCATCGGCAGTTCAAGATCGAGCGCGACCGACTGAGACGGGCGGTCGAGACAGGAACGATTTGGACCGAGGATTCATGACCTTGGGGGACGCGCCGATATCCGGCCGGCCCGCGAGAACCGATTAGTCGAGACCGCGCTCTGGCCAGCGCCGTCACCGGAGATACGAATGACCACCACCACTGTCGAGGCTCCCGAGACCCCAGCCACCCCCGACGGGCCGCTGCTCGACCTGACCGACGCCGGCGTCAAGAAATTCATTCGCCAGGCCAAGGCACGCGGCTACGTCACCATGGACGAGCTGAACAAGGTTCTGCCGTCCGAGGAGGTGACCAGCGAGGCCATCGAAGACACCCTGGCCATGCTGTCGGAGATGGGCGTCAACGTCGTCGAGGCCGAGGAAGACTCCGCCGAGGGCGGCGAGGTGGCGACCCGCGAGGACACCGCCACGGTGGAAATCGCCGACAAACCCAGCGCCTTCGACCGCACCGACGATCCGGTGCGCATGTATCTGCGCGAAATGGGCTCGGTGGAGCTGCTGTCGCGCGAGGGCGAGATCGCCATCGCCAAGCGCATCGAGGCCGGCCGCGACACCATGATCCGCGGCCTGTGCGAAAGCGCCCTGACCTTTGAGGCGATCATGGTCTGGCGCGAGGAGCTGGCCGGCGGCCGCATCCTGCTGCGCGAGGTCATCGACCTGGAGCAGACCTACGGCGGCCAGGTGGCCCAGGCCCTGTCGGACGCCGCCACCGCCGGCGAGGCCCTGGAAGAAGCCGAGGCCACCACCAACACCGAGGAAGATGAGGACGGCGAGAAGCCGCCCGCCGGCGTCCTCGACGACGACGATGATTTCGACGACGGCGCCGGCCCGACCATCAGCGCCATGGAAGGCGAGCTGCGCGAAGGCGTCATGGCCACCCTCGACGCCATCGCCGCCGAGTTCGAGGCTTTCCGCCGCCTGCAGGAAAAGCTGGTCGAATACCGCCTGAAGGGCCAGGACCTGCCGAAGGCCGACCGCGCCGCCTATGAGACCGCGACCACGACCATCGTCCAGCACCTCAAGACCCTGAAGCTCAACAACAACCGCATCGAGGCCCTGGTCGAGCAGCTCTATGCGATCAACAAGCGCCTGATGGGTCTGGAAGGCCGCCTGCTGCGCGCCGCCGACAGCTATGGCATTTCGCGCCCCGAATTCCTCAAGGCCTATTACGGCTCCGAGCTCGATCCGGCTTGGTGCGAGAAGGTGAGCGCGCTGGGCGTCCGCTGGACGCGCTGGAACGAGCACGACGCGCGCCAGATCGCCGCGATCCGCGGCGAGATCGCTTCGCTCGCCACCGACTCCGGCGTGCCGATCGATGACTATCGCCGCATCGTCCACACCGTGCAGAAGGGCGAGCGCGAGGCCCGTCAGGCCAAGAAGGAAATGGTCGAGGCCAACCTGCGCCTCGTCATCTCCATCGCCAAGAAATACACCAACCGCGGCCTGCAGTTCCTGGACCTGATCCAGGAAGGCAACATCGGCCTGATGAAGGCGGTGGACAAGTTCGAGTATCGCCGCGGCTATAAGTTCTCCACCTACGCCACCTGGTGGATCCGTCAGGCGATCACCCGCTCGATCGCCGACCAGGCGCGCACCATCCGCATCCCGGTGCACATGATCGAGACGATCAACAAGATCGTTCGCACGTCGCGCCAGATGCTGCATGAGATCGGCCGCGAGCCGACGCCGGAGGAGCTGGCCGAGAAGCTGGCCATGCCGCTGGAGAAGGTGCGCAAGGTGCTGAAGATCGCCAAGGAGCCGATCAGCCTGGAGACGCCGATCGGCGACGAGGAAGACAGCCACCTGGGCGACTTCATCGAGGACAAGAACGCCATCCTGCCCATCGACGCGGCCATCCAGTCCAACCTGCGCGAAACCACGACGCGGGTGCTGGCCTCGCTCACCCCGCGGGAGGAGCGCGTGCTGCGCATGCGCTTCGGCATCGGCATGAACACCGACCACACCCTTGAGGAAGTCGGCCAGCAGTTCTCCGTCACCCGCGAACGCATCCGCCAAATCGAAGCCAAGGCCCTGCGCAAGCTGAAACACCCCAGCCGCAGCCGCAAGCTGCGGAGCTTCCTGGATAGCTGAGATTTCTCTTCCCCCCGATGCGGGGGGAAGAGATTCACGCACTTGACGCTCTCCCCCGACGCAGCGGAGCTTGCGGCATGACCGCCGTTGCGGACGCCGCCCTGCCGACACCGCTGCCTGGCCGGACGCGGCTCAAGATCTTCGCCTATCTGGGCGTGCTGATCATTCTGTTGGGCTTCGGCTCGCCGCACGCTGGGCTGGTCGAGACGCCGATCACCTTCTTCCTCAAGAACCGCCTGCACCTCACCGCCCCCCAGGCGAGCCTGTTCCGCCTGATGGGGGCGATCCCGCTCTTTCTCGCCTTCGTGTTCGGCTTCGTGCGCGACACCTTCAATCCGTTCGGCATGCGCGACCGGGGCTTTCTGGTCCTGTTCGGGGCCGCGACCGCCTTCATCTACGGCGCCTTCGCCTTCGCCCCGATCCAATACGGCTTCCTGCTTGCCGCCGTGATTCTGGCCAACAGCGTCTTTCTGTTCGTATGGAGCGCGCAGAACGGCCTGACGTCGGCCCTGGGCCAGCAGCATGTGATGAGCGGCCGGATCAGTTCGCTGTGGAATATCTTCCTCTACCTGCCGGTGCTGGCGTCGTATTTCCTTGGCGGGATGCTCAGCCAGGCGCTGGAGGGGGCCAAGGGCGACGTGGCCGCGCGCGTCCTCTTCCTCATCGGCGCGGCGATCATGGCTGGCGTGGCGATCCTCGGCCTCTGGCGGCCAGGCAGCGTGTTCGACAATGTCCGCGCCGAGCGGCCCGCCGGGGCCTCGCGCCTGGCCGACCTGAAGCGCCTGGCGCGCCACTGGCCGATCTATCCGGCCCTGGCCATCTGGCTCTTGTGGAGCTTCTCCCCCGGCTCCTCCACGCCGCTGCAGTACTTCATGCAGAACAAGCTGGGGGCCACCGACGCCCAGTGGGGCCTGTGGAACGCCGTCTTCATCGGCGGCTTCATGCCCACCTTCCTGCTGTTCGGCTGGCTGTGCCAAAAGCTGCCGCTGCGCACCATCCTGTTCTGGTCGACGCTCATCGCCGTGCCGCAGATGATCCCGCTGGCCTTCATCCATTCGGCGAACGGGGCCCTGGTCGCCGCGGCGATCATCGGCCTGCTGGGAGGGGTCAACAGCGCCGCCTATCTCGACCTGGTCATCCGCTCCTCGCCCCCCGGCCTGCAGGGGACGGTGATGATGCTCTATTGGGCGCTGTTCTACATCGCCCTGCGCGGCGGCGACGTGCTGGGCTCCGAGCTCTATGACCGCTTCCACAACTTCAACGCCTGCGTGATCGCCATCACGGTGGTCTACGCCCTGATCCTGCCGGTGCTGTGGCTGGTGCCGAGGCGCCTGACGTCGACGGCGGACGGGCAGGTTGCGGCTTAGGCGCTCATCGCGGCGGTGAATTCCTCGAGGGTTTCGTCGATGAGGTCCCGGGCCGACTGAGGCCCGCGGACGCCGGAGACGGAGTGTCCGGCGCTCCAGATGTCCGTCCAGCGCCTTGGCCCGGCGGCGGCGGGGCCGAATTCGTCGCGCGCTCGCGCCTCGCTCATCGACTCGTCCAGCCGCCTGGGGTCGAGGCCAGCGGCCACGATCGACGGGGCCAGCATATTGGCCGGCAGGCCGGTGAAGCTGGAGGTGAGCAGCACGTCGTCCATGGTCGAGGCGGCGAGCATCGCCCGGTAAGCCTCGGGCGCCATGCTCTCGGCCGTGGCGATGAAGCGCGTGCCCATATACGCTAGGTCGCAGCCGAGCACGCGGGCGGCGGCCAGCGCCCGTCCGTCGCTGATCCCGCCGGCCAGCACCACGATCCCGTCGAACATCGCCCGCACCGCCCGGACGAAGGCGAGGGGGTTGAGCCAGCCGGTCTGCCCGCCCGCGCCAGCGGTCAGCAGGATCAGGCCGTCGGCGCCGGCGGCGATCGCCTGTTCAGCGTGCCGCAGGGTGGCGACGTCGGCCAGCACCAGGCACCCGGCGTCGTGCAGGGCCGGAACCGCCGCGGCCGGCGAACCGACGCTGGTGATGACCACCTCGGCCCCGTGGCGGGCCACGCACGTCACGTCTTCCTTCAGCCGCGCATCGCGCATGATAAGGTTGGGACAGAAGGGCGCGGCGGCCCCGTCCATGTCGTCGAGGCGAGCGCGGATGTCCGCCAGCCAAGCGTCCAGCTCCTCCACCGAACGGGCGTTCTTGGTCGGAAAGGCGCCGATGACGCCGGCGCGGCAGGCCGCGGTGACCAGGTCGGGGCCGGACACGCGCAGCATGGGCGCGGCGATCAGCGGCAGGCGGAGGCGGGAGGCGATGGCCTGCGGAACCGCCGCGCCGACCGGTCTCAACGGCCCTTCCACACGGGCTTGCGCTTTTCGGCGAAGGCCGCGAGGCCCTCCTTGCGATCCTCCGACTCCAGGGCGCGGCGGGCATAGGCCATCTGGGCGCCCCAGGCCTCCTCGTCGGTCCAGTCCGCCGAGTGTTGGACGATCTCTTTGGTGGCCGCCAAGGCCGTCGGTCCGTTGACCAGCAGGGCCTGGGCCCAGTCCACGGCGGCGTCCAGCGCCTGGCCGGCCTCGACCACGCGGTTCACCACGCCCATGCGGTGGAAATAGTCGGCGTCCTTGAACTCTCCGGTCAGGGCCAGCTCCATGGCCAGGTGGTAGGGCATGCGTCGCGGCAGGCGAAAGAGGCCGCCGCCGACGGCGACCACATTGTGCCGCACCTCCGGCAAGCCGAACCGGGCGGTGCGGGCGGCGACGATCAGGTCGCAGGACAGGCAAAGCTCGAAGCCGCCGCCGACCGCGTAGCCCTCGACCGCGGCGATCACCGGCTTGCGCGGCGGCTTGGCGAAGATGCCGAAGCCGCCCCGGCGGGTCGAAGCCCGCTCGCCCCGCGCCACGGCCTTGAGGTCCGCGCCGGCCGAGAAGTTGCCGCCGGCGCCGGTGATCACGCCGACGAAGAGATCGTCCTCGGCGTCCAGAGCATCGACCGCGGCCTCCAGGGCCTGGGCGCTGGCGGCGTCGAAGGCGTTGCGCGCCTCGGGCCGATTGATGGTGATCACCAGCACATGCCCGCGGCGCTCGGTGAGGATCCGTTCTTCGCTCATGGTCAGAGCGCCAGGGTGAAGCCGCCGTTGACCGGATAGACCTGACCGGTGATCCAGCTGGAGGCGTCGGAGGCGAGGAACAGGACCATGTTGGCGACATCGTCCGGGCGGCCGGGCCGGCGGATGATGTACTTCTCCATCTGCCGCTTCAGGCGCTCGGGATCGCCCTGGAGGGTGCGCTCGACAGCCGGCGTCGCGGTCAGGGCGATGGCCACCGAATTGGCGGTGATCTGATGGCGGCCGAGCGTGCGGGCCACCGAGCGCATGAAGCCGGCGGCGCCCGCCTTGGCGGCGGCGTAGGCCTCGAGGGAGGCGTCCCCCCAGCGCCCGGCATCGGAGATGATGGTCACGATGCGGCCGGGCGCCTGGCGCGCGATCATGCCGGGGATGACCGCGGCGGTGCAGTTCATGACGCCATAAAGATTGACGCCGATGAAGCTGTTCCACACTTCGGGGCCAGTCTCCCAGAACGGCTTGCGCAGGTCCGGCGAGGGGTTGGCGCCGGCGTTGCCGGCGTTGTTGACCAGGACGCCGATGGAACCGAATTCGGCCTCGGCCCTGGCGACCATGTCCTTGACGTCGGCGTGGTCGGAGACGTCGGCCCTGAGCGCCAGGGCTCGCCCGCCTGCGGCGCGGATTTCCTCGGCGACCGCCTCGGCGCGCTCCAAGACATAGTCGTTGACCACCACGCCGCCGGCGTTGTGCGCGGCCAGATGCAAGGCGATCTGCCGCCCCACGCCCTGTCCGCCGCCGGTGACCAGCGCCGCGCGTCCGGCCAGATCCAGAATGTCTGTCATACGTTTCTCTCCCGTCCCTTCCAGTATTGGTCGCGCAGGTCGCGCTTGAGCAGCTTGCCCATGGTGTTGCGTGGCAGTTCGGTGACGATCTCCAGGCTCCTCGGTCGTTTGTAGGAGGCCAGGGTCTCAGCGCAATGCGCCAGAATCTCGTCAGGCTCGGCTGCGCGGCCGGGCTTCAGTTCGCAGAACGCCTTGACCTGTTCGCCGAACTCCTCGTCCGGCACCCCGATCACGGCGACGTCCTGGACCGCCGGATGGCGGATGATCGCCGCCTCGATCTCGGCCGGATAGATGTTGACGCCGCCGGAGACGATCATGTCCTTGGCCCGGTCGGTGATAAACAGATAGCCCTCGGCGTCCAGGCGGCCGACGTCGCCGGTGCGGAAATAGCCGTCGGCGTCCAGGGTCTCGCCGTCGAGGGGCGTGGCGTTCAGATAGGTGGCGATGACCACCGGGGTCTTGACCCAGATCTCCCCCTCCTGGCCGGCCAGCAGCGGCTTGCCGTCTCCATCGCGGATGCTGAGGTGGACGTGCCGGTGGGGAAGGCCGCTGGAGCCGGGCTTCTTCTTCTGCATCTCCGGGGTCAGGGCGGTGATCATGCCGGTCTCGGTCGCGCCGTAGCCTTCGCCCAGGCAGTCGCCGAAGTAGCCGATGATCCACTCCTTGAGCGAATAGGCGACCGGCGCGGCGCCGACCGAGAGGCTGGCGATCGAGGAGACGTCGTAGCGGGCCAGCACCTCCGGCGGCAGGGCGGCGATGCGTTTGTACATCGTCGGCACGCCCGCCCAGACCGAGATGCGATGTTTCTGGATCAGCCGCAGGGCCTCCTCTGGATCGAACCGCCGCAGGAGGACCATGGTGTTGCCCCGGGCCTTCGTCCCCCAGATCGCGCCAGGGCCGGCGCCGTGGTGCATCGGCAGGGTGATCAGGGCGACGTCGCCCGGCTTCTGCGGCCGGCTGTCGCCGACGCTCTTCATATATTCGGCGATTTCCTGCCGGGTCTTGGAATCGGTGACGTCCGGCCGGCCCATCACCACGCCCTTCGGCAGGCCGGTGGTGCCAGAGGTGTAGAGGATCAGCGGCGGGTTGCCCTTGGCGACAAGCGGCGTCGGCGCGGCTTCCGCGACCAGGGCGGCGTACGGCGTGAAACCTGGGGCCTCGGCGTCGATCGAGACCTGGAACTTCAGGCCCAACCCCTCGAAGGCCGGGAGGAGGGCGGTCGGGTCGGGATCGTCGCAGACGATGGCGTGGGCGCCGCTGTTGGCGAGGACATACTGGGTCTCGGCCGGGGTCAGCCGCCAGTTGAGGCCGAGGATGCGGCAGCCCAGCTTGCCTGCCGCGGCGCCGACGATCGGCCACTCGCTGCGTATCTGCATGCGGGTGACCAGGATGTCGCCGGCCGTCAGCCCCAGGCGCGCCAGTCCATGCGCCAGCCGGTCGGCCGCGTCGTTCCAATCGCGCCAGGTGAGGGTGCGGTCGCCCTCGATCACCGCCGGGGCGTCGGGCTTCTCGCGCGCCCAATATTCCAGGCTGCCAGGTTGTGGATCATTCATGGCGCCAGGCTCCGGGTCAGGGCGTCCACGAAGGCGTCACGCACCGCGTCGAGGTCGATGTCTCCCGGCGCCAGGAGCCACTGGCCGACCGCGCCACGCAGGCCCGCCAGGATCAGAACGCCCATCGACCTGGCGTCGATGGCAGCGCGCGCCTCGCCGGCCTCGATCGCGGCGCGGAGATTGACCTCGAAGGCCTTGGCGCTGCGGGCGTTCAGTTCGCCGAGCTGGTCGCGGATGAGGCCGTTGCTGAGGCCGTCGCCCATCAGGACGAAGAGGGCGCGAGTGCGCAGCGGGTCCTTGCGCGCGCTGTCGAAGTAGAAGGCCACGGTTCCGAGCAGCCTGGGCAGTCCGGGGCCATGACGCTCCACGCGGTCGAGGGCGCGCCCGAAGCCGTCGATCAGGTGAGCGGCCAGGGTGATCACCATCCCGTTCTTGCCGCCGAAGTAGTGCGCCGGCAGGCCGCGGCTGTAGCCCGCCGCCACCCCGACATCGGCCAGGGTGATCCGTTCCAGGCCACGCTCGGCGACCAGGTGCACGGCCGCGGCCAGCAGCCGCTGCTCGGCCTCGTCGCGCCGCTCGGCTTGCGATCTCCGTTCGGCCGTCGCTGTCGCCATCCCTGGATCCCCGTCACATATTTTGCTTGCTCACAAACAAATAACATGTTTGCCTGACGGTCAAGATCAATCTTTCGGAGGAAGCCCCGGTGGACCCAGCGAGCTTGTTGAAGCCGGCGCTGTACCGCGCCGAAGGCAGCGCGACGGTCCCGGACCGACCCGCCCTGCTCGGCGGCGAATGCGCCTGCGGCTACGTCTTCTTCCCAATGCAGAGCTATGGCTGCGAAAAGTGCGGCGGCCTCGACTTCAAGGAAAGGAAGCTGTCGGGCGCCGGAACTCTGTTGGCCTCGGCCAGGGTCCACCTACACGCGGGCAAGGGTCGCGAGGCGCCGTTCACCGTCGGGGCGATCGCCCTGGACGATGGCCCGATCGTCCGTACCCTGATCGAAGAGAATGAGGGCGATCCGCGCCCCGGGCGGCGGATGGTCACGACGCTGGTCGCGGTGGAGGACGCGGAGGGCGCGCCGCGCCTCGACCTGCGCTTCACGCCGGAGGCCGGCGCATGAGCGTCCGCCTGAATGAGCTCCGGCCGGTCTATGTGGTCGGCGTCGGCTTTCACCGTTACCAGTTCCTAACCGACACGCCTTACGTCGAGCTTGGCCTGGCCGCCGTTCGCGCCGCCCTGGTCGACGCCGGCCTGGCGTGGCCGGCGGTGGAGTCGGCCTATGTGGCCAAGGCGCTGCTGCCGATGGCGCCGGGCCGGCCCATGCTGCGGCACCTGGGGGCCACGGGCCTCCCGATCGTCCATGTGGAGAACGCCTCTGCGTCCGGCTCGGCGGCCTTCCGCCACGCCGCCATCGAGGTGGCCGCCGGCGTCAGCGACATCGCGCTGGTGGTGGGGGTGGACAAGCCCATGCCGGTCGGGCGCGCGGAGGCCCTGGCCCGGATCGGAAGCCTGGCCGACGACGCCATCGCGCCCTTCACCCATTTCGCGCTGTTGGCCGACGCCTACGCCAGCCGCACCGGCGCCAGCCTCGAAGACATCGCCCTGGTCGCGGTCAAGAACCATCGCAATGGCGCGAAGAATCCCTTCGCCCAGCACCAGAAGGAACGCACCCTCGAGGATATCCTGAACGGCAAGAAGATCGCCGGCGCCTTCACGTCGCTGCAATGCACGCCAGTCGGGGAGGGCGCGGCGGCGGTGATCGTGGCTTCGGAGGAAGGACTGCGCCGGCAGGGCCTCGACCTCAGTCGCGCCGTGCGGGTGGCCGCCTCGGCCGGACGCAGCCAGAGGGTCTATGAGGACGCCACCCGCTATGACGCCATGTTGACCGAGGAGACGGCCGCCATCGCCCTGGAGGAAGCCCAGGTCAGCCCGCGCGCGCTGGACGTGGTCGAACTGCACGACGCCTTCACGGTCGAGGAAGTGGAATATGTCGAGGCCATGGGCCTGTGCGCCGACGGCGAGGCCGTTCCCCGGCTCAAGGACGGCGAGTTCGACATCGGCGGCCGCTGCGCCGTCAGCCCCTCGGGCGGCCTGATTTCCATGGGTCACCCGATCGGCCCGACCGGCGTCGGCCAGATCGGCGAGATCGTCCGGCAGCTGCGCGGCGAGGCCGGCCCCCGCCAGCAACCCGGCGCCCGCATCGGCCTCGCCCACATGGTCGGCGTCGGAGCGGTCTGCTACGTCCACGTGCTGCAGGCGCTGTGATATCCTCCCACGGCGCGTGAGGGGGGGCTGGATGTTTCTCTTGGGAATGATGGCGTTCAGCACGGCGGGGGCCGCCTATGGCGTTTGGGCGATCATTCGCGACAACGCCCGCGGCCGGGTGCAGGGCCGGGGCTTCGGCTTCGACCGCGCCAGCCAGCCGATCGGCTACGCCGCGTTGATGACGTTCAACTGCGTGGTGGTGATCCTGCTGATCATCGTCAGCGTCGTGCTGGCGGTGGTGCTCGCGCGGCATGCGATGGGGATTTAGCGGGAACCGCGCCTCTCCCACCAAAGAACGTCATGGCCGGGCGTCAGTCCCAGCCACCCATGCACGCCGTATTGCGGGTGGCCGCGCCCGGCGCGGCCAGGGCAGAGTCTTTCAGACGCGGTTGACGCCACGCGCTTTGGCCATGCCGGGCATGGCCACACCTCGGTCTGTGTTCATGGGTCGCCGGGACTGACGCCCGGCGATGACGTTCCATTTTTAGGTTTACGGCGCAGCGCGCTTCAACTCTCCCATGCCCGCGTCGTTGAGGGCGTCGACGGTGACGGCGGCGGCGTTTCCGTCCGACCCCAAGGTGAACCGCACGGCGGAGGGGACGTCGGGGGTTTCTGGGGAGGGGAAGCAGATGAACGTATCCCCGTCGAAATGGGTGAGGGAGAACCGGGCTGCGCCGTCCGGCCCCATTCGTAGCACCAACGCGCCATCCGCCGCCTCCACGCGCGCCTCGCCCAGATAGTCGCTTGCGTAGCGGCCGACGTAGGCGGCCAGCGGCGCGGCGGGCCGAGCCCCAGCCGGCGAATGGGCGTAGCGGGCCTTGGCGGCGATATCCTCCGGGCCGAAGATCTTGTCGTAGAGCGCGTTCCAGCGCTGGACCCAGTCGGTATGCGAGACGCCGTCGAACGCCAGGTCCGCGAAGCGGTCGGCCAGGCCCTCGGGCACGCCGGTGGGGAAGGCGTTGGTCAAGACGACGATGCCCAGCTGGGCCTGCGGATACAGCATGACCAGGGTGCGCGAGCCGGTGCTGAAGGCGCCGGCATGGCCCCAGGAGAGGCCGTGGCGGCCATATTCGACATTCCAGCCCAGGCCATAAAACGACGGCGCGCCGGTGACCGGATTGGGCCCGCGCCACATCAGCGGCGCGTGGGTCGCCTCGATCGCATCAGCGGCGATCAGCCGGCGGCCGCCCACCGCGCCGTCGCCGAGCTCCAGCCGCATCCATTGGGCGAGGTCGCGGGCGCTGGAGCTGACCCCGCCGGCCGGGGCCTGGGCGTCCGGATCGCGGGTGGTCAGCGCCTTCCAGACGCCGCCGACGCGGACATGCTGGCTGGCGCGGTCGGGGCGGCTGAGGAAGTCGGCATAGAGCGAGCTGGTCGAGGCCATGCCGAGCGGGCGATAGAGCCGCTCCTCCGCCACCTGCTCCCAGGCCTCGCCGGTGGGTCGGGCGGCGGCCACGGCGCCCTCGGTGAGGCCGAAGTTGCTGTAGCTGTAGGCCGAGCGGAAGCTGGAGGCCGCGGGCGCAAAGCGCAGGCGGCGCAGGATCTCGGCGCGGCTGAAGCCCAGGCTCTCCAGCTCATTGCCGGCGGCGCCCGGCAGGCCGCTGCGATGGTCGAAGAGGTCGGTGAGGGTGAGGGCGTCGGACGGCCAGGCGTCATACAGGCGAAAGCCCGGATCGAGCTCGGCGATGCGCTGATCCCAGCGCACCACGCCGGCGCCGACCAGGGCGGCGACCACGGTGGCGGACACCGGCTTGGAGAGGGAGGCGATCTGGAATACCGTATCGGCGTCGACGGCCGCGCCGCGCCCCGCCTCGCGCCGGCCATAACCCTTGAGGAAGACAACTTGGTCTTTCCAGACCACGGCGACCGCGAGGCCCGGAACCTCGCCGCGATCCACCGCCGCCTGGGCGGCGGAATCGAGCCCGGCGATGGCCAGGGTCACCCCCTCCGGCGTGGCTTTGGCCGCGTGGGCCGTGGGCGCGGATAGGGTGAGAGCGCCGGTGGCGGCAATGGCCAATAGGGTGGTTCTGAGCATCCGCCTCTCCCCGTTCGTCCGATGGCGGAGGTTACGCTGGTCGGGGTGCGTTGTCGTGGATTGCCGTCGCTCCTAGGCGTCCGCCATCGTCTCCATCGGCGCTTCCAGGCTAACCACCTCGAACCCCACCAGCTCGGCCACGCCGAAGGTGTTGGCGATCGGGACGTCGACGGCGTCGCGGCCGCGGGCGATGAGCACGCGGGCCATGCGGGGCATGTTGTTGCGCGCATCGAAGGTGTGCCAGGCGCCGCCGAGATAGACCTCGAACCAGGCGCTGAAATCCATCACCCCGGCCACGGGCACGCCGATGTCGCCCATGTAGCCGGTGCAGTAGCGGGCGGGGATGTTCATGCAGCGGCAGAAGGCCACCGCCAGATGGGCGTAGTCGCGGCACACGCCCGAGCGTTCGACCCAGGCGTCATGGGCCGTCTTGCTGGGGCGGGTGTGGGCGTAGTTGAAGATGAGGTGGTTGTGCACATAGTCGACGATCGCCTGCACCCGGGCCCAGCCGGGGGGCGTCGTCTCGAACAGCTTCCAGGCGATGTCGCTCAGGCGGTCGGTCTCGCAGTAGCGGCTGCCGAGCAGGAACACGACCACATCGTCGGGCAGGTCTTCGACGGCATGCTGGGCCGCGTCGGGGGCGTAGGGGTCGATCAGGCCGCTATCGCGGATGATGAAGTCGGCCGAGAGGGTCAGGCGGCCGGCGGGGGCGAGGATCCGGCTGCAGATATTGCCATAGCCGTCGAGATATTGATGGACGTCCAGCGCCGGGTCGGTGCGCAGCCAGTCGGGGGTTTCCAGGTCGTCGCGGCGCGAGGCGTGGACGCTGAGCATCAGCAGCATCGGCACGGGGACGGGGCAGTCATAGACGAGGCGAAATCCGGTCGTGAGCCGCATGGACGGGGTGGGCCTAGTCGTTGGCCGCGACGTCGTGGTCGTAGTCGACGGACGGCGCGAGTTCGGGGACGGGGGTCGGGGCGGCGGGCGTCGGGGCGGCGGCGACGCGCGAGGCGTGCTCGGCGCTGGCGCGCTCGGCCATGTCGGCGAGGTCCGTCCAGCGGGCGGCGGCCAGCTCGTGCTTTTCACGCACATTGGCCAGGGGGCTGGATTCGACCAGGGCCTCCTCGACCTCGGCCAGGCGGCGATATTCGGCGGCGCGGTTCAGCGAGGTGCGCGCGGCGGTCATTGGCCCGCGCCCAGAGGCTGGGGCGGAGCGGACGCTCGGGTGGGCGTGGCCATGCGGGTCTCGGAAGCGGCGTCGCGTCGGGAAGGATCGACCGCTTGTCTGGCGGCACACCCCCGACGGCGCCCCTTAAGATAGGCGCTCGGGCGGCAAATAGCCACCGGCGGGTCGCTGGCGCGCTTAACGCTCCCGCAGTTCCCACCCCAACCGTCATGGCCGGGCGTTAGTCCCGGCCATGAGGTTTTTTTCTTTGTTTGGGGAACGCCCGAGGGAGGTCAACCGCCCGCTACCCCGGCACCCTCACGACCGCGCGCAGGCCCCCCAGCGGTGAGCGGGTGAGGGTGATGTCGCCGCCGTGGCCGCGGATGATGTCGCGGGCGATGGCCATGCCGAGGCCGACGCCCTTGTCGTTGGGGTTACGCTCGGCGTCGAGGCGACCGAAGGGGGCGAAGGCGTCCTCGTAGCGGTCCTCCGGGATGCCCGGCCCGTCGTCGTCGATGACGATCTCGGCCCCGCCCATCTGGCCGGCGCGGCCGGTAACCTCGACCTTATCGGCGTGGCCGGCGGCGTTCATGATCAGGTTGGAGAGGGCGCGCTTGAGGGCGTTGGGCCGCACCCCCGCCTCCAGGCCGGCCTCGGAGGCGACGACAAGCTGGGCGCCGGCGCGGCCGGCCGACTGGCTGACCTCCTCCAGCAGGCGGCCGACGTCGACCACCTCCAGGCTCTCGGCTCCCTCGCCGCGGGCGAAAGCCAGGTATTCGTCGATCATATGCTCCATCTCGGCCACGTCGCGCTTCATCTCCTCGACGCGCTCGCCGGGCTCGGAGAGGGCCAACTCCAGCTCCAGGCGGGTGAGCGGCGTGCGCAGGTCGTGGCTGACGGCGGCCAGGAGGGTGGTGCGCTGGTCGACGTGGCGCTGGATGCGCGACTTCATGGCCAGGAAGGCGCGGGCGGCCTGGCGCACCTCGCGGGCGCCGTGCGGGCGGAAGGGCAGGTCGACCCCGCGGCCGAAGGCGTCGGCGGCCTCGGCCAGGCGCTCGATGGCCCGCACCTGGTTGCGGATGAAGAGCAGGGCGATGCTGGTCAGGAGTATGGTGGCGACGGTCAGCCACAGGATGAAGATGTGGCCCTTGGTGGCGAACACCCGGTCCTTGGGGGCGATGATGCGCAGCACGCCCTGGTCGACCTTGATGCGGATGTCGACGTAGGCCGGGTAACGGGCGGTGTCGAACCAGAAGGGCTGGTCGACGCGCTCGCCCAGCGCCTTGCGCAGGGAGCGGTCGACGGAGACGATCAGGATCGGGCGGCGGCCGAGGGGGAGGGTGGCGCCCGGCTCCAGGGCGATGGAGAGGCCCATGGTGCGCTGAGCGCGGCCCTCGATGCGGGCGAGGTTGGCGGGGCTGGGCGCCTCCTCATAGCTCTGCACGATCCAGGCGATGTCGCCGGCGACGCCCTCGGTCAGGTGGCTGTTCACGGTCTGCCAGTGGGCGTCGAAGAAGGCGTAGGTGACGAAGATCTGCATGATCGTCACCGGCAGGACGATGATCAGCAGGCTGCGGCCGAAGAGCGAGGTGGGCGCCCGCCGCTTGATCATCCGCCACAGGAAGTGGGGCCAGGGGCGGGGCAGGCGCATCAGTCCGGGGTCAGCATATAGCCAACGCCGCGCACGGTGCGCAGGTATCGGGGGTTGGCCGGATCGGCCTCGATCTTGCGCCTGAGACGGGTGACCTGGATGTCGACCGCCCGGCCGCTGGGATCGGCGCTGCCCAGGGCAAGGTCGAGGCGGTCGACGGCGCTGTGGGGGGCGAGGGCCAGGCGGCGCAGCAGGCGGATCTCGGCCTCGGTGAGGCGGACCAGCTCGCCGCCAACGGTGAGCTCGCCACGGCCGACGTCGAAGCTGGAGGGGCCGAGGGCGACCGGGCCGTCGGCCGGTGGGGCGACGCGGCGCAGGATGGCTTCGATGCGCAGGGAAAGCTCGCGCGGCTCGAAGGGCTTGGCCAGATAGTCGTCGGCGCCCAGCTGCAGGCCCTCGATGCGGTCGCCGGGCAGGCCGCGGGCGGTGAGGATCAAGACCGGGATGGCGCCGACGGGCCGGGGCTGGCCGCGCAGCCAGCGGGTGAAGGCGAAGCCGTCTTCGCCCTGCATCATCACATCGACGACCAGGAGGTCGAACTCCAGGGTCTCCAGCAGGCGGCGGGCGGCGGCGGCCGAGGCGGCGACGCTGACCCGAAAGCCGGCGCGAGCCAGGAACTGTTTGAGGAGGTCGCGCAGGCGGTCGTCGTCGTCGACGATCAACAGATGCCGCGCCACCGGTTCCTGAGCCATGCCACGATCTACTCTCAAGGGGGGCGGCGCGCCAATCGCCTGCGCTCAAACCACCTCTCCCCAAATCTACCGTCATGGCCGGGCGTCAGTCCCGGCCATGACGTTTTGTTTGTGGGTGGGGGCCTCCTCTCGTTGCGCCAAACTGTTTGACGCCGGGCGGGTTGGCGTCGTCTAAGGCCGGCGAGGAGGAGGAAAGATGTCTCTCATTCCCTACGACGACCGCGACGGCTGGATCTGGCTGGACGGTGGGTTCACGCCCTGGCGCGAGGCCAAGGTGCACGTACTGACCCACGGCCTGCACTACGCCTCGTCGGTCTTCGAAGGCGAGCGCATGTACGGCGGCGAGGTGTTCAAGCTTACCGAGCACACCGAGCGGCTGTTCAATTCGGCGCGCATCCTCGATTTCGAGATCCCGTTCACGGTTGCGGCGGTGGAGGCGGCGACGCTGGCCACCTGCGCCAAGAACGGTCTCACCGATTGCTACATCCGCCCGATCGCCTGGCGCGGCTCGGAGATCATGGGCGTCTCGGCCCAGGCGAGCCGCATCCACCTGGCCATCGCCGTGTGGGAGTGGCCGAGCTATTTCGACCCGCAGATCAAGCGCCGCGGCATTGAGCTGACCTGGGCCAAGTACAAGCGCCCGTCGCCGGAGACGGCGCCGACGGCGTCCAAGGCGGCCGGGCTCTATATGATCTGCACCCTCTCCAAGCACGCCGCCGAGCGCGAGGGCTTCGCCGACGCCCTGATGGTCGACTATCGCGGCTATGTGGCCGAGGCGACGGGGGCCAATGTGTTCTTCGTCCGCGATGGGGTGTTGGTGACGCCGATCCCCGACTGCTTCCTGGACGGCATCACCCGTCGGGCGGTGATGGCGCTGGCCAGGAGCAAGGGCTTTGAAGTGGTCGAGCGGCGCATCCTGCCCGAGGAGCTGGCGGACTTTACGGAGTGCTTCATCGTCGGCACCGCCGCCGAGGTGACGCCGGTCTCACGCGTGGCCGAGCATCGCTTCACGCCGGGGAATATCTCGCTCAGCCTGATGGACGATTTCGCCAAGCTGGTGCGGCGCGAGTTGCAACCAGCCTAGACGAGCCAGCTCTCCGGGGTCGGATAGGGCTCGCTGCGCAAAAGGCGCGAGAGGCCGAGGGCGCAGCGGACGAGGAACCACACCAGGGTCGCGAACAGCAGCGGGAAGCCGATGAGGATCACGCACAGGCAGAGCGAGACCACGTAGAAGAGCAGGCCGATCCAGAAGGTGCGGATCAGGAAGGTGAAGTGGCTCTTGAGCCAAGCCGGGGCGTTGTCGCGCTCGACGTAGGCCAGCACCACGCCGACTATCCCGGCCACCCAGCCGACCACCGGCACGAAGTGGGCCAGGTAGAGAATATAGACCACGAAGGCCATCTGTCGTTCGTCATGGGTGACGGAGGGCGCGGTGGCTGGAGCCGGCGCGGCGGGGAGTGGCGGCGGCGAAGGCTCGGGCGACGAAGGTTCAGGCGACTCTGGCGGCGGCGTGTCGGTCATGGCTCCGAGCTTAACCAAGATGGGCGGGGTCCGCTACTGGCGGGAGATACCTCCCTCCCCCTACATTTTTCCCTACCGTCACCCCCGGGCGTCAGTCCCGGGGATCCATTTGGCGCATGCAGATGAATGGCCATGCCCGGCATGGCCACACGCCGTTCGGCGTTCATGGGTGGCCGGGACTTACGCCCGGCCATGACGTTGTTTTTATTACGTTACGCGAGTTATCGAGGCCATTAGGTTCGACTCAGCACGATCTCGACGCCCGCGGCGGCGGCGCGGGGGGCGAGGGCGCGGGGCTTTTCGACGCGGACTCGGGCGCTGGTGACGCGGGGCTCGGCGAGGCAGGCTTCGGCCAGGCGCCGGGCGTAGGATTCGACCAGGCCGATGTGGCCGCTCTTGGCGATGGCGAGGGCATGGCCGGCCAGGGTCTCATAATCGACAGTGTCGGCCAGGTGGCGCCAGCCGGCGGCGTCGATGACGACCTCGATGTCGACGAACAAGGGCTGGGTCGCGCCCTGTTCGTGGGCGTAGACGCCGATCTCGGCCTGGACCTCGAGGCCGCGTACGAACACTCGGGTCTCAGTCATGGTCGGTGTCCGGGGTGCGCCAGGCGAGGTGCTGGCCGCCGTCGACCGCGATCATCTGGCCGGTCACCGAGGCGGCGTCGATGAGGTAGGTCAGGGCGTCGGCGATCTCCTCCGGCGTCGGGCCGCGCCCGAGCGGCGTGGCGCGGCCCTGGGCGGCGAAGCTCTCCTCGGACTGGTGGACGGAGGCCAGGGTCGGGCCGGGGCCGATGGCGTTGACGCGGATGCGCGGGGCCAGGGCCTGGGCCAGGGTCTGGGTCGCCGTCCACAGGGCGGCCTTGGAGAGGGTGTAGCTGAAGTACTTCGGAGTCAGGCGCCAGACCCGCTGGTCGGTGATGTTGACGATGAGGCCGGTCCGGTCCGCCGGCAGGGCGGCCGCCATGGCCTGGGCGAGGAGCAGCGGCGCGCGCAGATTGACCGCCATGGCGGCGTCGTGGCGGGCGGCCTCGAAAGTCTCGGCGCTGTCGGGCTCGAACAGTGAGGCGGAGTTGACCAGCAGGGTGACCGGGCCTGAGGCCTCTTCGATCAGGCGACGACAGGCGGCCGGGTCGGTGAGATCGGCGGCGGCGGCGACGGCCTGGCGCCCGGTCGCCTGGATGCGGCGGACGGTGTCGGCCGCGTCGGCGGGCGAGGCGCGATGATGGACGATGAGGTCATAGCCGGCCTCGGCGGCGGCCAGGGCCAGGGTCGCGCCGATCCGCCGGCCGGCGCCGGTGACGAGGGCCCAGCCGCGGGCGCTAGTCGACGCGGTGGTACTCGTAGAAGTTGAGCGCCGCGAGCGCGCCCACGAAGATCAGGATGGCGATGACGGCGTCGATACCCATGCGCGTGGAGTCCCTGCGGCCTATGCTCGGGGCTTTAGCCGGGCGCGGCGGGCCGGGCAAGGGCGACGGGAGGAGAGGAACCGTGTTGCTGACCGGAAACACACCTTCTCTGGACAGGGGCGGCGGGCGCACTAATTTGGGCGGTGGGGGCCTTCGGCGGTTGCGCCGCGAGCGCATAACAAGGCGGGACATCTGAATGCGGGGGTTCTCGGCGCCCATCCTGGCGGCGGTGTTGTGCGTCATGGCCGCCGCGTGCGCGCGCAAGCCGCCCCCGCCGCCGGCGCCCACTGTCACGGCGGCGACGCCGCTGAAGATGAACATCATCGACTGGGACGACTACGACGGTCAGTTCGAAGCGCCCAATTCGGTGGACGTGCGGCCGCGCGTCTCGGGCTATCTGATCTCGCTGGGGTTCAAGGACGGCGACTTCGTTCACAAGGGTCAGCGCCTGTTCAAGATCGATCCCCGGCCCTACCAGGCGGCGCTCGATCAGGCCAAGGGCGCCGAACAGCACGACGTGGCCGCGCTGGCCAACGCCAACACCCAGGCGGCGCGCGGCAAGGTGCTGCTGGCCGGCCACGCGATCAGCCAGCAGGCCTATGACCAGCTGGTGGCCAATCAGCGCCAGGCGCAGGCGGACCTGGCCTCGGCGCAGGGGACCGTGAGGACCAACGCCCTCAACATCACCTTCACCGATGTGACCGCGCCGCTCTCCGGGCGGATCTCGGATCGGCGGGTGTCGCCGGGCAATCTGGTCACCGCCGACACCACGGTGCTGACCAATATCGTCAGCCTGGATCCGATCTGGTTCGGTTTCACCGGCTCGGAGGCGATGTATCTGAAGTATGAGCGGGCCAATCAGGCCGGCACGCGGATCTCCTCGCGCGTCCGGGCCAATCCGGTGGAGGTGCGGCTGCAAGACGAGCCGACCTATCGCTGGAAGGGCCACATGGACTTCGTCGACAACAGCCTCGATCCGTCGTCGGGTACGATCCGGGCCCGGGCGGTGATCGACAACCCGACCCACTTCCTCACCCCCGGGATGTTCGGCCACCTGAGACTCCTGGGCTCGGGGGCCTATCCGGCGCTGCTGATCCCCGACCAGGCCACGGCCACCGACCAGACCCGCGAGGTGGTCTATGTGGTCGGCGCGGACGACAAGGTGGCCGTGCGCGCGGTCAAGCTCGGACCGCTGTTCGGCGGCCTACGCGTGATCCGCGAGGGCTTGGAGTCGAACGACAGGGTGATCATCGAGGGCGTGCAGCGAGCCAGGCCCGGTGTGCAGGTGAAGGTGCGCATGGGCCAGGTGCCGCAGCCGTCGACGCCGCTCGCCCCCCCGCCGGAGGGCTACACCGAGCCTCTGCCCACCGGCGCCACGGCGGCGTCCGGCCCGGCCGCATGAGGCTGGCGCACTTCTTCATCGACCGGCCGGTGTTCGCGGCCGTGATCGCCATCCTGATCACCATTGTCGGCGCGATCGCCTATCCGGGCCTGCCGGTGGCGCAGTATCCGCAGATCGCGCCACCGACGGTGACGGTGTCGGCGACCTATCCGGGAGCCACGGCCGAGACCCTGGCCGACACGGTGTCGAACCCGATCGAGGAGCAGATCAACGGCGTCGAGCGCATGCTCTATATGTCGTCGCAATCGACCGCTGACGGCCATGTGACCATCACCGTCACCTTCGAGTTGGGCACCGATCCCAACACCGCCCAGGTGCTGGTGGAGAACCGGGTGGCCGCCGCCACGGCGCAGCTGCCGCCGGAGGTGGTCCAGCAGGGCGTGATCGTGCGCAAGAGTTCGCCCGACATCCTCCTGGCCGTGCACATGTACTCGCCCGACGGTTCGCTCGATCAGCAGTACATCGCCAACTACGAAGGCCTGCACATCAAGGACGAAATCCTGCGTCAGCCGGGCGTGGGCGATGTCGCCATCCGGGCGGCGCGCGACTATTCCATGCGCATCTGGATCGATCCGGAGCGCGCCGCCCAGCGGCAGCTGACCGTCGAGGACATCGTCACGGCGCTCAGCACCCACAACATCCAGGTGGCCGGCGGCTCGGTGGGCCAGCCGCCGTTCGCCGAGGGCAGGGGCGCCTACCAGCTGAACGTCGAGGCCCTGGGGCGGCTGACCACGCCCGAGCAGTTCGGCCAGATCATCGTCAAGACCGACGCCTCGGGCCGGCCGACGCGGATCACAGACGTGGCCCGAGTGGAGCTGGGCGCGGCCGACTACACCACCGACGCCTTCCTCAACCTGCAGCCGGCGGTGGCCATCGGCGTGCTGCAGCAACCGGGCACCAACGCCATCCAGACGGCGGCGGCGATCAAGGCGACCATGCAGCGGCTGAAGAAGAGCTTCCCGCCAGGGCTCGACTACAAGATCATCTACAACCCCACCGACTTCGTGCAGGCCTCGATCGAGGAGGTGCAGAAGACCCTGCTGATCGCCATCGGCCTCGTGGTGATCGTGGTCATGGTCTTCCTGCAGAGCTGGCGGGCGGCGGTGATCCCGATCATCGCCATTCCGGTCTCGCTGGTGGGGACCTTCGCGGTCATGGCCGCACTGGGCTTTTCGCTGAACAATCTGTCGCTGTTCGGCCTGGTGCTGGCCATCGGCATCGTGGTCGACGACGCCATCGTGGTGGTGGAGAACATCGAGCGCCACCTGCGTGAGGGCATGGGCCCGCGCGAGGCGGCGCACCTGACCATGGACGAGGTGGGCGGGGCGCTGATCGCCATCGCCCTGGTGCTGACGGCGGTGTTCGTGCCGACCGCGTTCATCACCGGCATCTCCGGCCAGTTCTACCGCCAGTTCGCCCTGACCATCGCCAGCGCCACCCTGATCTCGCTGGTGGTATCCCTGACCCTGTCGCCAGCCCTGGCGGCGCTGATCATGAAGCCGCACGCCCATGGCGAGGGCCGCATCGACGGGCGTCGCCACCCGGTGGCGCGCTTCGGCCAGTTGTTCAACGACGGCTTCGACCGGGTGAGCGACGCCTATTCGCGGCTGATCCACCGGCTGGTCAATCTGACGGTGATCATCCTCGTCATCTACGCCGGCCTGTTGGCCCTGACCGGCTGGCGCCTTTCGGCGACGCCGCAGGGCTTCATTCCCGACCAGGACCAGGGGTTGCTGCTGGTCTCCGCCCAGCTGCCGCCGGGCGCGGCCCTGGCGCGCACCGACGCGGTGATGAAGGACATCATGGGCCGGCTGCTCTCCACGCCCGGCGTGGTTGCCGGCTCGGTCTACGCCGGGGTGGACGCCACCACCAACACCACCTCGTCCAACAACGGCCAGATCTATGTCATCCTGGCCCCCTTCGCCGACCGGCTCAGCCACGGCCTGACGCTCGCCAAGGTGCAGGCCGACATCGAAAAGCGGGTGGCCTCGATCACCGACGCCGACATCCGGGTGATCGAGCCCCCGCCGGTGCGCGGCATCGGCACCACCGGCGGCTTCAAGATGATCATAGAGGATCAGGGCGGCAACGATCCGCGCGCCTTGGAGGCGGCGGCCAATCGCCTCGCCGCCGATGCCAACAAGTCCCCGATCGTCGACCGCGCCTTCGGCACCTTCAACACCAAGAACCCGGCCCTCTACGCCGACATCGACCGCACCAAGGCCGAGATGCTGGGGGTGAAGGACGGGGCCATCTTCGACACCCTGCAGACCTATCTGGGTTCGACCTTCGTCAATCAGTTCAACCTGTTCGGCAAGACGTTCAACGTCTACGCCCAGGCCGACGCGCCGTTCCGGACCGACGAGTCCAAGATCGCCCTGCTCAAGACCCGCTCGGCCTCGGGCGCGATGGTGCCGATGGGGTCGGTGCTGACCCTGCGCCACGTCACCGAGCCCTATCGGGTGCTGCGCTACAACCTCTATCCGGGGGCCGAGGTGCTGGGGAACGTCAAGCCCGGCTATTCCACCGGCCAGGCCATGGCGGCCATGGAGACGGCGGCCCAGAAGACCCTGCCGCCGGGCTTCGGCTTCGAGTGGACAGAGCTCGCCTATCAGCAGAGGCTGGCCGGCAACACCGCCATCTTCGTTTTCGCCGCCTCGGTGCTGTTCGTGTTCCTGATGCTGGCGGCGCTCTATGAGAGCGTGACCCTGCCGTTCGCAGTCATACTGATCGTGCCGATGTGCCTGCTGGCGGCGATCACCGGCGTCAATCTGCGCGGTCTGGACAACAACATCCTGACCCAGGTCGGGCTGGTGGTGCTGATCGGCCTGGCGGCCAAGAACGCCATCCTGATCGTCGAGTTCGCCCGCCAGAGCGAGGAGGAGCACGGGCTGGAGCGCCACGAGGCGGCGGCGGAGGCCGGACGCACGCGCCTGCGGCCGATCCTGATGACCTCCTTCGCCTTTATCTTCGGGGTGATTCCGCTGGCCTTCGCCTCGGGGGCGGGGGCGGAGATGCGCGTGGCCCTGGGGACGGCGGTGTTGTTCGGCATGGTCGGCGTCACCGCCTTCGGCCTGATCTTCACGCCGGTGTTCTATGTGGTGTTCCGGGCCGTCTCCGAACGTCTGCCCAAGGCGCCCAAGCCGCCCAAGGCGCCGCCGCTCGAACCCCCTCGCGAACCGACGGGGGTGGGCGCATGAGCGGGCGGCGGCTCATCGCCGGTCTGCTGGTCGCGAGCTCGTTGGGCGGCTGCGTGGTCGGGCCGCGCTATGCGACGCCCGGCGAACCGGCCAGCGCCAAGGGCGGCTTCATCTCCGCCGCGCCTGGGGCCGCCTCCGAACAGCCCCTGCCGGCCGGCTGGTGGCGGCTCTACAACGACGCGACCCTCGATTCCTTGGTTCAGCGCGCCCTGACCGAGAACCAGGACCTCAAGGTCGCCGCAGCCAACCTCGCCTACGCCCAGGCCCAGATCGACGAGGCGCGCGCGGGCCAGTACCCTTCCACCGACCTCTCCTTCGGCCCGAGCTATGGCCGTTCGCAGACCCAGGTCGCGGCCGATCAACCGGCCAGTTTTGGCTGGGCCGGCGGCTTCGTGGCCGCCTATCAGATCGACCTGTTCGGGCGCATCAAGCGCACCCTGCAGGCGGCCAAGGCCAACGCCGAGTCCCTGGCGGCCACCGAGGACGCCACGCGGGTGACGGTGGCGGCCGAGACCGCCGGCGCCTACGCCCAGATCTGTGGTTTCGGCCGCCAGATCGCGGTGGCGCGCCATAGCCTCACCGCCGCGCAACAGACCTACGACCTGACCGTGCTGCAGCGCGACGCCGGCGCCCTCAGCGACTTCGACGTCCAGCGGCAGGGCGTGCTCTTGGAACAGGCGCGGGCGGCGATCCCGCCGCTGGACGGCCAGAGGCGGGCGGCGCTGTTCTCCCTGGCCGCCCTGATCGGGGCGACGCCGCGTGAGCTGCCGGCCGGCATAGACGCCTGCCAGACCCCGCCGACGCTGGTCCAGCCCTTGCCCGTGGGCGACGGAGCGGCGCTGCTGCGCCGGCGGCCGGATCTGCGCGCGGCCGAGCGCTCGCTGGCGGCGGCCACCTACCGCATCGGCGTCGCCACCGCCGACCTCTATCCGACCATCACCCTGTCAGGCTCGGTGTCGAGCGCGGCCAGCACGCTGTCGGGCCTCGTGAGCGGAAACAACGTCGCCTATGGAATCGGCTCCAACTCCTCGGTGGTGACGCCGCTGATCACCTGGACCTTCCCCAACACCCTCGTGGCCAACGCCCATATCCGCGAGGCGCGGGCGCAGGCGTCCGGGGCGATGGCCAGCTTCGACGGGACGGTGCTGACCGCGCTCAAGGAGACGGAAACGGCGCTCTCGGCCTACGCCACCGAGATAGACCACCACGCCGCGCTCGCCGCCGCCCGCGACCGGGCCGACGCGGCCTTCACCCTGGCGCGGACGCAATACACCGCCGGCTCGTTCAGTTCGTTGGACCTGTTGCAGGCCGAGGCGACGGCCATCGCCGCCGACCAGACCCTGGCCGCCTCCGACCAGACCCTCTCCACCGACCAGGTCGCCGTCTTCCAGGCCCTGGGTGGCGGCTGGGAAGACGCGCCGAAGGTTGTTCCGCCGCCGATCGCCGGCAAGACGCCTCAGATCCGGTAGGCCGCCAGACGCTCGTAGATCGGCCGCGCCTCGTCGGCGAGGGCGGCGAGGCGGGGGTCGGTGATGACGGGGAGGGGGCTCGACCCGGCGAAGCCGGTGGAGCGCTCGACGGCGTCGTACCAGGCCGGGGCCCACACGCCGTCGCTGGCGCGCGGGCCGGCGGGCCAGCTCAGCATGGCCGGATCGAAGGGGATTTCCAGGGCCCGGCAGAGGGCGCCGAGCGCGCGGGCGGGATCGGCGAGGACGTCGTCAGCGTCGATCACCGGCGGTGGCGCGCCCAGGCGCCCTGCGACCTCATCGAAAATATCACCCTGCTGGGTGAAACCGATGTCGGCCAGCGTCACCTCGGCGCGCCGCTTGGCGTAGGAGGCCAGCACGCGCTCGGGTGTGCGGATCAGGAAGGCGTGGCGGCAGCGGCTCATCCAGCCGCGCGGAAAGCCCGACAGCATGTGGTGGGTCATGTGCTTCTGGTAGTAGATCGCCGCCCCGCCGGGCGCATCGCCGGCGACGGCGCGGGCCACGGCTTCAGGGTCGACTTCGTGCGCCGCCAGCACTTCGTCACGCAAGGGGTGCTCCGCACCCGAACGAACGAGAAAGGCGGCGTAGAACGGCTCGTCGATCACCTCCGTATCCGGACGGTTCTCGAAGGCGCGCATCATCGCCGTGGAGATGTTGCGCGGCCCCGACCACATGACGATGCGCGTGCTCATCGGGCCGCCTCGGCGTCCTTGAGGTCTTCGTAGAGGGCGGCGACGCGCTGGGTCGCCGGGCCGGGGCAGGCGGGGAGGGCGACGCCGTCGATGCTGCGCACCGGGGTGATCCCGCCCAGGGTGCCGGTGACGAAGGCCTCATCGGCGGCGCGCGCCTGCTCCGGCGCGAAGTCGCCGAGACGGAGGGGAAGGCCATGGCGGCGGCAAAGCGCGATCACCTGGGCGCGGGTGACGCCGTTGAAGCAGAACTCGCCCGTCGAGGTCAGCACCTCGCCATCCTTGACCCAGAAGAAGTTGGTGGCGTTGCAGCTTGAGACGAAGCCGGCCGGGTCCAGCATCAGGGCCTCGTCCGCGCCCGCCTCAATGGCCTCGAAGAGGGCGGTGATCAGGTTGAGGCGGCTGTGGGAGTTGAGGCGCATGTCGAACATCGCCGCCGGGGTGCAGCGCACCGAGACCGTGGCCAGGGCCAGGCCGGCGTCCTGATTGCCGGCGGCGGGGCGCTTGTGCTCGGCGGTGATGGCGATCGTCGGTCGGCCGAGCGCGTTGCGCGGATCCTGGCTGATGGTCGATTTCTCGCCGCGGGTGACCATCAGGCGCAGGTGGGCGCCGTCGGTCATGGCGTTGGCGGCCAGCGTCGCCTGAAGCGCGGCGACGATCTCGGTCCGTGACAGGCCGATGTCTAGGCGGATGGCGGCCGCGCCGGCGAACAGGCGGTCGAGGTGGGCGTCCAGAAAGAGGAGAGCGCCCTTGTGCAGGCGCAGGCCTTCCCAGACGCCGTCGCCCATGCCGAAACCGGCGTCGAAGAGGGAGACGCGGGCCTCGCCGCGCGGAACGAGTTCGCCGTTCAGCCAGACGCGCGCGGTCTCATTGCGCGGATCGGCCTCGAAATCCTGACTCCCAGCCATGCCGCGCCTCTAGCACGATGGGCGAGGAGGTTTGAGACGCACGCGCGAATTTGACGTTACAGATATCCCTATGACCGTCTCCGCCGCAGAGCTGGCCCGTTTCGACGAGATCGTCGACGTGCGCACGCCGGCGGAGTTCGCCCTGGATCACATCCCGAGGGCGATCAATCTGCCGGTGCTTTCCGACGCCGAGCGGGCCGCGGTGGGGACCATCTATGTCCAGGTCTCGCGGCTGGAGGCGCGCAAGATCGGCGCGGCCTATGTGGCGCGCAACATCGCCGGTCACCTGGAGGGCGCGCTGCGCGACCGGCCGGGCTCCTATGCGCCGCTGATCTATTGCTGGCGCGGCGGCCAGAGGTCGGGGGCCATGGCCACGGTGATGGAGCAGGTCGGCTGGCGGCCGACCCGGCTGGAAGGCGGCTATCGCACCTATCGCCGACGCGTGACCGCCCGGCTCTACGACGGCCCACCGGTCGGGCGCCTTGTGCTGCTCGACGGCTACACCGGCTCGGCCAAGACAGAGATCCTCGGCCGGCTGGCGGCGCGGGGCGTGCAGATCCTGGACCTCGAGGGCCTGGCCGGCCATCGCGGCTCGCTGTTCGGGGCCGTGCCGGGCCTGCCGCAGCCCAGCCAGAAGATGTTCGAGAGTCGGCTGCTGACAGAGCTCGAGCGGCTCGATCCGGCGCGGCCGATCGTGGTCGAGGCGGAGTCGTCCAAGATCGGCCAGATCGGACTGCCGCCGGCGCTGTGGCGGGCGATGGAGGCCGCGCCCAGGATCGAACTCACCGTCCCGCCGCCGGCGCGGGTGCGTTATCTGCTGACCGCCTATGAGGACATGACCACCGATCGGGCGGCGGTAGAGGAGGCCTTGGCGGCGTTGCCGGGGCGGCATGGCGCCAAGCGCGTGGCGGCGTGGCGCGAGCTGGTCGCGGCGGGGGATTTCGCAACCCTGGCCGCCGACCTCGTCGAAGTTCACTATGATCCGGCCTATGAGGGCTCGCGCCGCAAGGACGCGCGGCCGGCGCTGGGAGCGGTGGAGATGAGGGATCTGACCCCGGCCGATCAGGACGCCGCCGCCGGCGAGATCGCCACTCTGGTCGGGCGGCTGGCTGGATGAGCGCCGCGCCGCGCCTGACCTCTCTGGCCCACGGCGGCGGCTGCGGCTGCAAGCTGTCGCCGGCGGTGTTGCGCGAATTGCTGGCCGGACAGCCGGCGGCGGCTGGCTTCGCCGACCTGCTGGTGGGCAATGAGACCAGCGACGACGCGGCCGCCTGGCGGCTCAACGATCAGCAGGCGCTGGTGGCGACCACCGACTTCTTCATGCCGGTGGTGGACGATCCGCGGGACTTCGGCCGTATCGCCGCCACCAACGCCCTGTCGGACGTCTACGCCATGGGCGCGCAGCCGATCCTGGCCCTGGCCGTTGTCGGCATGCCGGTGGCGAAGCTGCCGGCGGAGACCATCCGCGCCATCCTGGCCGGCGGGGCTGAGGTGTGCGCGGCGGCGGGCGTGCCGATCGCCGGCGGCCACTCCATCGACAGCGCCGAGCCGATCTATGGCCTGGTGGCGCTGGGCCTCGTCCATCCAGACCGGCTGCTCCGCAATAGCACGGCGCGGGCGGGTGATCGGCTGATCCTGACCAAGGCCCTGGGCGTGGGGGTGCTGAGCGCGGCCCTCAAGCAGGAGCGGCTCAGCGCCGCCGGCTACGCCGCCCTGATCGCCGTCACCACGCGGCTCAACGCCGTGGGTGCAGATCTGGCCGGCCGGGCGAGCGCGGTCACCGACGTCACCGGCTTCGGCCTGATCGGTCACACCCTGGAGATGGCCCGCGCGGCCGGCCTGACGGCCGAGATCTTCGCCGGACGGATCCCGGTGTTGCCGGGCGTGGAGACCTTGTTGCGGGATGGCGTGCGCACCGGCGCCTCGGGCCGCAACTGGGAGAGCTGCGCCGAGGCCGTCGACTTGCCGAGCGGGTTCGACGGCTGGCGCCGCGATCTGCTCACTGATCCGCAGACCAGCGGCGGGCTGTTGATCGCCGTCCCGGCCGAGGCCGTGGAAGCGACGCTGGCCCTGGCGCGGGCGGCGGGCAACCTGGAGAGCGTCGTGGTCGGACGGTTCCTGGACGGCCCTTCGCGCGTTAGGGTGGTGGACGGAGGCGATTGACGGCGCCAGCGGCGATCCCTAGCTAGGCCTTGGAGAAACAATTCCTATCGGGTCAAGATGGATTTTATTCATCACATCAACCTGCTCTATGCCCTATCCGGCCTGGCGGTCGGATTGCTGGTAGGATTCACCGGGGTCGGCGGCGGTTCGCTGATGACGCCGCTGCTGGTGCTCCTTTTCCACATCCATCCGGCCACCGCCGTCGGCACCGACCTGCTCTACGCCGGGGCCACCAAGTCCGTGGGGACGGCGGTGCATGGGGCCAGCGGCACGGTGGACTGGGGCATCGTCGGGCGACTGGCCGCCGGCAGCGTGCCGGCCGCGGCCCTGACCCTGCTGGCCATGTCGCACTTCCACGCCAAGACCGAGGGCGTGCACGGCACCATCACCACGGTGCTCGGCGCCGCCCTGATCCTGACGGCCGTGGCCATCCTCTTCCGCCGCATCATCCTGAAGTTCTTCGCCGAGAAGGTGGGGGACATTGCGCCCGGCCGGCGCACCCTCTTCACCGTCATCCTGGGCGCGGTGCTGGGCGTGCTGGTGTCGATCTCCTCGGTCGGCGCCGGGGCGATCGGCGTCACCGTGCTGCTGATCCTCTATCCGGCGCTGCCGGCGGCCAAGCTGGTCGGGTCCGACATCGCCCACGCCGTGCCCCTGACCCTGCTGGCGGGTTTCGGCCACTGGCTGATGGGCGATATCAACTTCGCCCTTTTGGGCTCGCTGCTGGTGGGCTCGATCCCCGGCATCGTCGTCGGCAGCCTGCTGTCGGCGCGCGCGCCCGACGCCGTGCTCCGTCCGATCCTGGCCTCGACCCTGGCCCTGGTCGGCGGCCGGCTCTTCTTTTAGAGCTGCCGTCGCCAGGTCAGGACCAGGAAGCGGGCGGTGAGCAGGGCGGCGGCGGCGGCCAGGCCGACGGCAAGGCCGATCCACACGCCCAACCCCTTCATCCCGAAGGAGAATGCCAGCACCAGGCAGGTGGGCGCGCCGACCAGCCAATAGGCCCCGCCGGCGATGAACATCGGCGCGCGCGCGTCCTTGAGGCCGCGCAGGGACTGCGCCGCCACCACCTGCAGGGCGTCGAACACCTGGAAGGCCGCCGCCACCTTCAGGAACACCGCCGCCATGGCGATGACCTGCAGGTCCTGCACCGCGCGTCCGCCGACGTAGAGGGAGGCGATCGGGCCGCCCCACAGCGCCATGACCGCGCCGCACAGGGTGATGAAGCCCACGCCGATCGTCATGGCCGTCAGGCCCGCGCGCCGCGCGCCATGGACGTCGCCCGCCCCGGCCGCCAGGCCGACGCGCACGGTCGAGGCCATGCCGAGGCCCAGGGGGACCATGAAGGTGATCGAGGCCACGTTGAGCGCGATCTGGTGCGCCGCCAGCGGGGCCACGCCGAACGACCCCATGACCAGGGTCATGACATTGAACAGCATGGCCTCGAACATCATGGTCATGGCCATAGGCAGGCCCAGGCGGAACACTTCCTTGAGCTTGTCCACCGCCGGCCGCGTGAAACGGCGGAAGATGCGGTAGGCGGCCAGGTCCTTGTCGGCGTGGATGGCCGCCGACAGGGTCAGGAAGCTGAACAGGCTGGAAAGCGCCGTCGCCGTTCCCGAGCCGACGATGCCGAGCCGGGGCGCGCCGAAATGGCCGAAGATCAGGGCGTAGCCGACGATGGCGTTGAAGGCGATGGTCGCGGCCATCACCCACATCGCCGCGCGTGGCTTGCCGACCGCGGTCGCGAAGCTGCCGAGCGCTCGGAAGCCCAGGGAAAAGGGCAGGCCGAGCGCGACCATGCGCACGAAGGCGCCGGCGCTGGCGGCCAGGACCGGATCCTGGCCGCAGGCAAGCAGGATGGCCTTGGTCTGCCACAGCAGGACGAGCATAGGCGTGCAGACGATGATGACCGCCCACAGGCCCATGCGGGTGGCCGCGCGCACGCCCGCCCGGTTGTGCGGCGTCAGCCCGCGAATCTGGGCGATCATCGGGGCCACGGCGAAGGCCGGTCCGCCGCCGGTCAGCCAGGCGAAGTAATAGACCGTATTGCCGATGGCCGCGGCGGCCAGCGCCATGCGGCTGTAGCGGCCCAGCAGGATGACGTCCGTCGTGAAGACGGCCATCTGCGCCAGTTGAGTGACGATCAGTGGGCCGGCCAGCACGGCGAGCGCGCGCGCCTCGGCAAGCGAGGGCGCGGTGACGCGCCTGGCTGGAGGGGCGCGGGTCAGGACGGTCTTGTCGACGAACTCGGTCACGGACGTGAACCTTCGGGTCTTGAGCCGAACCTCAGGCGCCGGAGTCTGGTCGGGGAACTAAAAAACCCCTCCGAAGCGCTTGAGGCTCGGGAGGGGGTGAAAAGCGATAGGTTTCCGGGTGGGAATCCTAGGCGGAGATCTCCTCGCGAGCGGCCGGGCCGACGCCCATCGGCGTCCTGCGCGGCGAATGATTGGGTGCGGAAAGGGTCATGGACCGGAAACTCGAGTGATCTGGTGTTGGGGCTCGGTTGCTACGCTCGGGCCGGAATCGAGTCAACGCGGCCTGTGACGGCCCGGCAAATCGGCCACGAGGTGTGGTCAGCCGGGCACAAGTCCGGCTTCGTCGAGCATGCCCGCGCGGCGTAGGCCGGTCACGAGGACGTTCACGGCCGGATTGGACCAGCCGCTGATGACGCTGAAATCGCGATCGAGGGTTTCGTGGTGCGTGGCGTGAGCGGTCGGGGTCATCAGCAGGCCGACGGCGCGCATCAGCCGGATCGGCCAGGGGTTGGCCGTGCGATGCAGCGTGCCGTGGAAATATTGGGTGAGGGAGCTGGCCAGCAGCAGGGTGACGGCGCCGACCATGGCCCAGCCGGGAATGCGCCAGATCAGGGCCGCGACATTGAGAACCAGCGACAGGGGCAGGGTGATGAAGAAGGTCGGCGCCTTCATCAGGTGGAAGACGCCGTGGCGGCCAAGCAGATCCGGCATCGGATGGTGCTTCTTGAAGTCGTAGCAGATGCGCTCGAAGGTGTTGATGCGGGCGTAGACCTCGGCTTGGCGCGCCATGAACTCATCCGACTCGCGCGCGCCCGGCCAGAAGTAGAGGTCCTTGAGGCCGACGCCGGCCACGCACGGCCGATAGTCCATGTACATATGGACGGCGCCCGACAGGAAATCGGCCACATACCAGGCGACGAGCGCGGCCACGGCCATGCGCCAGTCGACAGGCCCCGCGATCCGCGTGGCGTTAAAGGCCAGGGATACGAAGAACAGACCGAGGAGCAGGCGCGCTTTCATCGACCCGATTCTCCGGGTTGCCCGTCTCGCCGTCAAGCGCATGGTCGGCGCGCCACCGCGAATGCAGCTTGGCTTGGTCCGGGCGGGCGGCTAAACTTATCAATGTAAAGATAAGGTGAGGGACGTGAACATGGCTGGAGAAACCGTGCTGGTCACCGGCGGGTCCGGGTACATCGGCGGCTGGTGCGTGATCGAGCTGCTCAGGCGCGGCTATGTGGTGCGGACCACGGTGCGCGACCTCAAGAGCGAGCCCACCGTGCGCGCGGCCATGGAGCCGCTGATCGCGAAGGACGCGCCGCTCACCTTCCACGCCGTCAATCTCTTGAGCGACGATGGCTGGGACGCGGCGGCCGCCGGCTGCGACTACGTCCTGCACGTGGCCTCGCCGATCTCCGTCGCCGAGCCCAAGGACCCGGACGAGCTGATCGTGCCGGCGCGCGAGGGCGCTCTGCGGGCGATCCGCGCCGCCATCAAGGCTGGCGTTAGGCGGGTGGTCATGACCTCCTCGGTGGCCGCCACCGGTCGTGGCTACGACGCCCCCGACGGGGTGTCGGACGAGACCAACTGGACCGACGGCGACGACGTGCGCGTGGGCGCCTATGGCCGCTCCAAGACCCTGGCCGAGCGCGCCGCCTGGGACCTGATCGCCTCTTCCGGCGGTGCGACGCAGCTGGCGACCGTCAATCCGGCCCTGGTGCTGGGACCGGTGCTGAGCGGCGATTTTTCCGGCTCGATCCAGGTCGTCCAGCGCCTCATGGCCGGCAAGGTGCCGGGCGTGCCGCGGCTGGGCTTCAACATCGTCGATGTGCGCGATGTGGCCGATCTGCACATCCGCGCCATGACCGATGAGGCGGCGGCCGGCCAGCGCTTCATCGCCGCCGGAGAATGGGCGTGGATGATCGACATCGCCAAGATCCTCAAGGCCAGGCTGGGCGCCGAGGCGGCCAAGGTGCCGACGGGCAAGGCCCCGGATTTCCTGCTGCGGCTGGTGGGTCTCTTCGACCGCGACATCGCCGGTGTGACCGGAAGCCTGGGGCGCAAGCGCGACTTCTCCTCGGCCAAGGCCCAGTCGACACTGGGCTGGCGCCCGCGGCCGCTTGAGGAGACGATAGTCGACTGCGCCCGCAGCCTGGTCGCCGCCGGCGCGGTGTGAAGCTCCCTAGCCCCGGCCGATGAACGGCATCTTGGTGGCCATCACGGTCATGAACTGGACATTGGCCGTGAGCGGCAGGGCGGCCATCATCAGCACGGCGTCGGCCACCGCCTTCACGTCCATCACCGGCTCGGGGACAATGCGGCCGTCGGCCTGAGGCACGCCGGCGCTCATGGCCGCCGTCAGCGGCGTCTCGGCGTTGCCGATGTCGATCTGGCCGCAGGCGATGTCGAAGTCGCGGCCGTCGAGGGCGATGGAGCGGGTGAGGCCGGTGACCGCGTGCTTGGTCGCGGTGTAGGCCGCCGAGCGCGGCCGGGGCGAATGGGCCGAGATCGAGCCGTTGTTGATGATGCGCCCGCCGCGCGGCGTCTGGGCCTTCATCTGGCGGACCGCGTGCTGGGCGCAGAGGAAAACGCCGGTGAGATTGACCGCCACCACCTCGTTCCACGTTGCCAGCGGCAGGTCCTCGAACGGGACCGGCGGCGCGCCGCGGCCGGCGTTGTTGAACAACACGTCGAGCCGACCGAAGGTCCGGGCCGTGGTTTCGAAGAGCGCGGCTACCGAAGCCGGATCCGTCACGTCCGTGGGGCAGGCGAGGAAGTTGCAGCCGGCGCCGGCCAGTCCGCAGACCTCTTCGAGCTTGTCGCGATGGCGGCCCGCCAGCACCACCTTGTCGCCGGCGGCGAGGAAGGCCTGGGCCACGGCGCGGCCGATGCCGCTGCCTGCGCCGGTCACGATCACCACCTTGCTCATGGGATCCAAGCTAGCACCGATCGGCCAATGATGTATGGGCTCGACCCCGGATGAAGGATCATTTCGACATCGCCGTGGTCGGCGCCGGCGCGGCGGGACTGGCGGCGGCGGCCCAGCTGCGCGCCAAGGCCCTGGACACCGTGCTGCTCGAGGCGCGGGATCGTATCGGCGGTCGCGCCTGGACGATCGAGCCTCGGGCCGGCCTGCCGCTGGACGCGGGCTGCGAGTGGCTCCATTCGGCGACACGCAACCGCCTCGCGCCGCTGATCGATGCCAAGGGCTTCACGGTCGACCGGAGTCCGGCGCATTGGCAGCGACGTTCGGATCGGGTCGGCTTTTCCGAAGCGGACGCGCGCGCGTTCGGCGAGGCCCGCGGCGCGCTGGAACAGAGGTTGGCGGAGGCCGCGGCGACCGGCGTCGATGCGCCGGCCTCGGCATTCCTCGAACCCGGCGGACGCTGGAACGGCCTGCTGAACGCTGCCAGCAGCTGGTACAACGGCGCCGAGTGGGACGGCGTCTCGGTGCTCGACTACGAAGCCTATGACGACGGGGCGACCAACTGGCGCGTGCGTGAGGGCTATGGCGCCGCCATCGCCGCCGTCGCCGCACCGCTGGCGCCGGTCCTCTCCTGTCCGGTCGAGGTCATCGACCACGGCGCCTCGCCGATCCGCCTCGTCACCGCCAGAGGGACGCTGACCGCCCGGGCTGTCATCATCGCGGTCCCGACGCCGGCCCTGGCCGAGGAGCATCTTCGCTTCGAGCCGGCCCTGCCGGGCAAGCGCGACGCCGCCTTGGGACTGCCGCTCGGCCTGGCCGACAAGGTCTTCCTGGCCCTGGGCAAGCCGGATGCTGTTCCGGTGGAAGGCCACTGCTTCGGCCGCACCGACACCTCGGCCACGGCCAGCTATCACCTCCGCCCGTTCGGGCGGCCCTACATTGAGGCCTATTTCGGCGGCCGCCTCGCCGCGTCGCTGGAGGCGGAAGGTCCGGGCGCTCTGACCGCATTCGCCATGGAGCAGCTCGCCGCGGTCTTCGGGGCCGATTTCCGCCTGACGCTGAGCCCGCTGGCCGAGACCGCCTGGGCGTCGGATCCGTGGGTGCTCGGCGCCTATTCCCACGCCCTGCCAGGCCACGCCGGCGATCGCGCTCGCCTGGCGGCGCCCGTGGACGGACGGCTGTTCTTCGCCGGCGAAGCCACGCACGCCTCCTTCTTCTCCACCGCCCACGGCGCCTGGGAGAGCGGGGTCCGGGCGGCGGAAGAGGCGCTGGCCGCCCTCGGCTAGCTCGCGTTTCTCAGGCCCGCGGCGACGCCGTTAAGGATCAGGTGGATGCCCTCGCGCACCTCGGTTACGGTGACACCGTGCTACGTCACATAATCGCGGCCGGCCCCTGGCGGCCCGGAAACGCGGCCTAGCCGAGCGGCCTGATCGACGAACTACAAGTGGAGCTATTTAGTGCAGCGTCGCCGTAATTCCGAGATTGATCCCTGGCCAGAGCAGATGTGTCATTAAGATGTTTCCATTAATCGGCACCCGCATTGTCGCTATGTCAGGGATTGGATTTGGTTGCGTATCGATATACTTAGCAGAATGGGGAGTAACCGGGTACCCAGACGATCTGTGGAAGATTTTTGCTGGTGCCGCCGTCGTAGCACTTTTTGTAGTAAGGGTGCTTAGAGGTGGATCCAGAGTCAGCTCTGTTCAAACGGCGCGACAATATGACAAAATAGTCAAGAAGCTAGCAAGCTACAGGGGCCTCGCAACGATAATCGTATTCATTGATGCTATTTTTGTTATTTTGATTCCACCTTTAGTCGATGACGTAATTGTCAGAAGATATATTTTGGCGTCTGGATTTGTTGTTTTGTTGGTTGCGATGTCAATTTTTGCCTATGTGGAATTTATGTACAGAAGAATTGTTAGGGGAGATGAGGTAAACTCCTAGAATGAGGCGGGGAATGCCGATGGAGCGGAGTTTCGCTCACGGCACATTCAACTCGCTGACGCGTACGGCCAACGGCCAGTTGACGCAGATTGCGCACGGGACATCGCCCAACCAGTCGTTAACCCGCGTTCCTCAGGCCGGCGGCCACGCCGTTGAGGGTCAGGTGGATGCCTTCGCGCACCTCGGCGCTGTCGTCGCCGGCGCGGCGACGGCGGATCAATTCGATCTGAAGGTGGTTGAGCGGATCGATGTAGGGCAGGCGGGCGCGGATGACGGCGGCCAGGGCCGGATTGCCGTCGAGCAGGCGCGACTGGCCGGTGATGGCCAGAAGCGCGCCGACGGTGCGGTCCCACTCGGCTTGGATGTCGCTGAACACCTTCTTCGCCAGCACGCCGTTCTCCACCAACCCGGCGTAGCGCCGGGCGATGGCCAGATCGCCCTTGGCCAGGACCATCTCCATGTTGGCGAGGATCGAGGAGAAGAACGGCCAGGCGGCGTGAAATTCGCGCAGCGTGTCGAGGGAGACGCCGGTGCGCTCCACGGCCGCGCCGAAGCCGTACCAGCCCGGCAGCATGGCGCGCGACTGCGACCAGGAGAACACCCAGGGGATGGCGCGCAGGCCAGCGATGGAACGGCTGGGCGTGCGCGAGGTCGGGCGGCTGCCGATGTTGAGGTCGGCGATCTCGCTGATCGGCGTGGCGGCGAAGAAGTAGTCGGAAAAGCCCGGCGTCTCGAAGACGAGGCCGCGGTAGGCGGCCATGGCTTCGCGCGCCAGGCCGTCCATGATCTTTGCACGGGGATCGTCGGCGGTTTCGGCGGCGGCCTTGCGCAGCGAGGCCAGCACTGTCCCGGCGGCCAGCGTTTCCAGGCTACGCGCCGCCAACTCCGGATCGGCGTATTTGTTGGCCACCACCTCGCCCTGCTCGGTGACGCGGATGCGGCCGGCGACCGTCCCCGGCGGCTGGGCCAGCAGGGCCTCGAAGCTCGAACCGCCGCCCCGGCCCACGGCGCCGCCGCGGCCGTGGAAAAGCTGGAGGGCGAGGCCAGCGTCCTTGGCCGTCGCCGCCAGCGCCCGCGAGGTCTGGTGCAACTCCCAGGTCGAGGTCAGGTAGCTGCCGTCCTTGTTGGAGTCGGAATAGCCGATCATCACCTCCTGCAGGCCGACGCCGGCGAGCAAGCCCTCGATGAGCGGGAGGGCGAAGTAGCGGCTGAGGGTGTCCGGCGCGGCGCGCAGGTCGTCGATGGTCTCGAACAGCGGCTCGGCGAAGATTTCGGCTGTCGCCGGCGCGCCGGGGGTGAAGAGGCCCACCTCCTTCAGCAGCACATAGACCTCCAGCAGATCGGAGACCGAGGTGGTGTTGGAGACGATGTAGGCGCGCAGCGCCTTCTCGCCGTAGAGGCGCTTGAGCCGCGCGGCCTCGGCCAGCACGGCGTATTCGCCGCGCGTCTCGTCGCTGTAGTCGGCGTAGGGCGAATGGAGCAGGCGCCCGTGGCTGAGTTCGGCCAGCAGCAGGTCGCAGCGCGCCGCCTCGTCCAGGGCCTCATAGTCCGCCGCGACGCCGGCCTGACGCAGCAGCTCGGCGACCACCCGGGCATGGACGGCGGAGTTCTGGCGCATGTCGAGCGTGGCCAGGTGGAAGCCGAAGGCGTCGACGGTGCGGATGAGGTCGGGCAGGGGGCCGCGGGCGAACGCCGGGCCGTGGTGCTCGAGGAGGGAGTCCAGAACGGTCTGAAGATCCGCCTTCAGCTCCTCGGGCCGGCAGTAGGGCTCGGCGGCGCCCGACGCCGATCTCGGCGGCGCCTCGCCGGCCAGATCGGAATAGGCGGCGGCCAGGCGCGCATAGACGCCGGTGATCGCCTGGCGATAGGGCTCGTCGGTGCGGTGCGGCGAAGGATCGTGCGCGGCCTCGGCCAGGGCCTTCAGTTCCGGACTGACAGCCGCCAGGCTGGAGGAGATCGACAGGTCCGCGCCCAGGCGATGGATGGCCTCGAGGTAGAAGCGCAGCGCCGCGCGCGACTGCAGGCGCAGGGCCCGCCCCATGACCTCGGCGGTGACATTGGGATTGCCGTCGCGGTCGCCGCCGACCCAGGAGCCGATGGTCAGGAAGGTTGGCGGGGCCTCGCCCAGCACCTCGCGCCAATGCGCATAGAGGGCCGGCAGGGCGGTGAGGAAGCTGCGCTCGAAATAGAAGACGGCGTTTTCGATCTCGTCGGCCACGGCGATGCGCGCGCCACGCAGCAGGCGGGTGCGCCAGAAGATCGACACCTCGCGGGCGAGGGTCTCCTCGGTCCTGGCGCGCGCCGGATCGCCCGTCGCGCGCTCGCACGCCGCCAGCGCTTCGGCGATGGCCATCTGGCGGTCGAGCACGCTCTTGCGGCGCACTTCGCTGGGATGGGCGGTGATCACCGGCGCGATGAAGGCGGTCTTCAGGAGCGCGATGAGATCTTCCCTGCCGACGCCCTCCGCCGCCAGGGTGAGCGCGGCGCCGGCGAGGCTGTCGGCGCGCGCGTCGCCGGTCGAGCCCAGATGGCGCTGGACATGGTCCTCGGCGATGTTGGTGATCTGCAGGAAGCAGGCGAAGGCGTGGGCGAAGCGGACGGTGTCGCCTAGGCTGAGGCCGCCCAGCCGCTCGGCCACCCGCCGCCCGGCCTCGGCCGTGCCGTCGCGATGGAAGGTCACCGAGGCGCGGCGGATGTCCTCGATCTGGTCGAACACCGCCTGACCGTCCTCGGCGCGGATGACGTCGCCCAGCACCCGACCGAGGAAGCGGATGTCGGCCTGCAGTTCGCTGTGGGTGTCGTCCATTGTCGGCGCCGGCGCGTCACTCGGAAAAGACGCGCTCTAGCGCATCAGAGCAGCGAAATGTCCAGCGCGCCGCCCCAGGAGAGGGTCAGGGCGCGCCGTAGACCAGGGAGACCTTGGTGAAGCCGTCGCCGGTGTCTTCCAGGGTGACGTAGAGACTGCGGGCGGTGCCGCTCTGGCTAAAGACCAGGGTCCGAGGGCCGGGTGTCGGCTGCCCGCCGAACGGATTGGTCGTCTTCCACGAGGCGGTGTCGAGGGTGGAGGTCAGCAGCCCCTTCGCAGCGGCTCCGCTGTAGATTTTAGCGACACTGTCGACCGGCGCCGCGGCTGTGTAGGTGACCACGCCGCCAGTGGCGCTGGCGGTCGCCGAGGTGATCAGGGCTCCGTTGTAGATCGGCGCATAGGCGGGGATGTTGGCCGGCAACATGCTCTTGATCGCGGCGGCGGCTGCCGGGTCCGGCGGCGGCCCCGCGGCGGGCCTCTGGCCGCAGGCGGCCAACGACAGGGCCGCGAACACAATCAACGCTGGTTTCATACTGAACTTCCCCACGGAACGGCGAGCCGCTCCAAACTCACCTTAGTCGCCGGTGACGCTTTCGCCGCTGTGAAAAACCGTCGCACCCGGACAACGCGTCCGGCGAGGCGCGTTGCCGCGTAGCCGACTTCCATGATCATCTGGCCCGCCGCGCGTGGAGGCCTCCGTCAGACATGTACGCCGTCGACCTCGCCGGGACACGACATCGCTTCGACGACCTGAAGGCCCTGCTCGCTTGCGCGACTCCTTTCCGGTCGGGCGACCAACTCGCCGGCCTGGCGGCCGACAGCGCCGAGCGTCGCGTGGCGGCCCGCTACGTCCTCGCCGATACGCCGCTGTCGGTGTTCCTGAGCGAAGCCCTGGTGCCTTACGAAGAGGACGAGGTCACCCGGCTGATCTTCGACACGCACGACCCGGCGGCGTTCGCACCCATCGCCCAACTGACCGTGGGGGCCTTCCGCGAATGGCTGCTGTCCAACGATACGGACGCCGAGCGCCTGCGCGCTGTATCGGCGGGGATCACGCCGGAAATGGCGGCGGCGGTCTCCAAGCTGATGCGCAACCAGGACCTGATCGCCGTCGGACGCAAGCTGCACGTGACCAGCGCCTTTCGCAACACCCTGGGTCTACCCGGCCGCCTCGCCGTGCGCCTGCAGCCGAACCATCCCACCGACGATCCGCGCGGGATCGCCGCCTCCATCGTCGACGGCCTGCTGATGGGATCGGGCGACGCGGTGATTGGCGTCAATCCGGCCACCGACAGTCCCGAGGCCGTGCGCACGCTGCTGTTCATGATCGACGAACTGCGCGACCGCCTGAACGTCCCCACCCAGAGCTGTGTGCTGGCCCACATCACCAACACCCTCGAGCTGATCGAACGGGGCGCGCCGGTCGACCTGGCCTTTCAGTCGATCGCCGGAACCGAGGGCGCCAACGCCAGCTTCGGGGTCGATCTGGCTCTGCTCACCGAGGCGCACACGGCCACGCTGGCGCTCGGCCGTCATTCGGTCGGCGACAATGTGATGTATTTCGAGACCGGACAGGGATCGGCGCTTTCGGCCGGCGCCCACCACGGCGTCGATCAGCAGACTCTGGAGACGCGGGCCTACGCTGTCGCCCGTCGGTTCCGACCCCTGCTGGTCAACACCGTCGTCGGCTTCATCGGGCCGGAGTATCTCTATGACGGCAAGCAGATCACCCGCGCGGCGCTGGAGGATCATTTCTGCGGCAAGCTGCTCGGCCTGCCGATGGGCGTCGACGTTTGCTACACCAATCACGCCGCCGCCGATCAGGACGACATGGACAATCTGCTGACCCTGCTGGGGGTGGCGGGCGTCAACTTCGTCATGGGGGTGCCGGGCGCCGACGACGTCATGCTGAGCTATCAGAGCACCAGCTTCCATGACGCGCTCTATGTCCGCGAGGTGCTGGGTCTGAGGCCCGCGCCGGAGTTCGAAGCCTGGCTCGTCGACATGGGCCTCAGTGACGGCGGCGGCCGGATGCTCGATCCGGCCCGCATCGGCGAGGCCCAGCGCCTGCTAATGGGCCGGAGCCTGGGCGCGTGAGCAGGCCGGTCGCACCCGCCGACCCGTTCGCCGAGCTGCGCGCGCGGACACCGGCGCGCATCGGCCTCGGCCGCGTCGGCCAGGCGCTGCCCACCGCGCCGATGCTGGACTTCCAGCTGGCCCATGCCCGCGCCCGTGACGCGGTGTACGCCGCGCTCGACGTCGAACGCCTCCGCGCCGCCATCGCAGGGCCGACGATCGCCCTGGCGAGCGCCGCTCTCGACCGCGCCACCTATCTGCAGGATCCGGACCTCGGCCGCCGCCTCGCGGTCGGCGCGCCGCCTCTGGAGAAGGGCTCGTACGACCTCGCCTTGGTCGTGGCCGACGGCCTTTCCGCCACGGCGGTCCACGCCTGGGCGCCGCCTGTGGTGGCGGAGATTCGCCAGCGCCTCGCCGGCTGGTCGCTGGCGCCGGTGGTGGTGGCGACGCAGGGGCGGGTGGCGATCGGCGATCCCATCGGCGAGGATCTCGGCGCGCGGTCAGTGGTGGTGTTGATCGGCGAGCGTCCCGGCCTCAGCGCCAATGACAACCTCAGCGCCTATCTCACCTGGGATCCCCAGCGCGGGCGGCGCGACCACGAACGGAACTGCGTCTCCAACATCCGCTCGCCCGGCGGCCTGTCCCCGACGGAGGCCGCCGACAGGATCGTCTGGCTTCTCCGCGAGGCCGCGCGCCTGGGCTTCACCGGCGTCGCCCTCAAGGACCGCATGACGGCGTCGGAAAGTCTCTCCGGCCCGGCCTAAACTACGAGCGCTCTGCGGCGAAGCCGATCAGGGCGTCCGCGAAGCGCCGGTTCAGATCGGCCAGGGCGGCGCGGTCCGCCTCGCTCCAATCGGCGAGCGCCTGCGACAGCAGGCGGCGGCGAGCGGCGGTGATCGCGTCGACGATCTCATGGCCGCCAGCCGTCAGCCGCGCCGCGTTCGTTCGACGATCCGTCTCTCGCCCGCATCTCTCGATGAGGCCCAGGCGCTCCAGCTTGGCGAGCTGGCGACTGACGGTGGTGGGATCGCGTCCCACCTGGCCGGCCAGCTCCGCCACCCCGAGCGGGCTGCGCGCACCGAGCCTGACCAGCAACGGAAACAGCGCCCGGTCGAGGCTGACGCCCGCCTCGCGCAACAGGACGTCGTCCCTTTGCGGGCTGTTGAGGAGGCCGATGAGGTCGATGAGTGATGACGCCAGTCTATCCATATTACATGTATTATGCATCTTTACACCGCATGCCGCGAGCGCCATGTTGGCTGTATGATACATGTTTCTAAAACTCTGGTCATCGTTGGCAGCACGCGCGCGGTGCGTATCTGCCCCCAGATCGCCGAATGGGTGGCTCAGGTGGGCCGAGAATCCGCTTCAGGGCTGTTCGAGGTCGTGGACCTCAAGGACTGGCCCCTGCCGATGGATGACGAGCCCGGCATTCCCGCCGCCGGCGGCGACTACGCCTTGGAACACACGCGCGCCTGGAGCCAGAAGGTCTCCGAAGGCCACGCCTTCGTGTTTGTGACCCCACAGTACAATTGGGGCTATCCCGCGCCGCTGAAGAACGCCCTCGACCATCTCTACAGGGAGTGGTCGGGCAAGCCGGCGATGATCGTCACCTATGGCGGCCACGGCGGCTCCAGATGCGCGGAGCAACTGCGCCAGGTGCTGGAGGGACTGAAGATGAAGCCGGTGGCGACCATGCCGGCCTTCAAGCTGGCCCGCGAACAGATCGAGGCCAACGCGGGCGACATCGATCCCGCCGCGGCGTTCGCCGACCACCTGGAGGTGTTGCGGCTGGCGTTCGCCGAATTGGCCGAGGCGATGGCGGATCGCTGAACCGGGCGCGGATTTCACAAGGGGCCCGTGACCTATTCGAACTCCCGGCGTGGCGTCATGGCTCGCAAGACCCCATCGCGCAGCACAAGATGATGGAACAGGGCGGCGCCCGCATGCAGGGCGATCAAGGCCAGGAGCGCCCAGGCGGTGAATTCGTGAATATTGTGGAAGACCTTGGTCAAAGCATGATCGCGGGCGACGATCGCCGGAAAGGTGAAGCCTGGAAGCGGAAACGGCTTTCCACGAAGCACGCTTTGCAAAAGGCCCGTGATCGGTTGCAGCACCAGCAGGATGTAGAGGCCGTATTGAGTGGCGCGCGCGGCGGCGCGCTGGAGGGGAGTGACCGTCCGCGGAAGCGGAGCGGCCCGACCCAGACTAAGTTTCCAGCCAAGCCTGAATAGGGTCAGTCCCCAGAGCAGCGCGCCCGTGGAACGGTGCGCCAGCAACGCGCCCTCGGCCGTCGCCGGATCCGTCGCCTGCCCGAACCTCCAGGCGGCGGCGAACGCCACGACCAGAAGCAGCAAAGTGCCCCAATGCATCGCAATCGTGAGGGCGTCGAACCGTTCGGACTGGCGAACACGATCAGTGCGCATCGTCGCTATTTCACGGTGACGCTGGCCACCATCCGGGGATGGATCGTGCAAAGGTATTTGTAGACGCCGGGCTTGGTGAACCTGAAGCTGAAGGTGTCGTCTTCATCCAGCGCGTCCGACCGGAAGGCGCCGTCGGTGCTGGTGACGGTGTGCGGTTCGCCATCGAGGTTCTTCCAGGTCACCGTCGCGCCGACAGGGACGCTGATGGCCATGGGATGGAAGTCGAAATTTTTGATCGTCACTGAGGCGTCGCCGGTGGCGGCGAACGCCGCGCCGACGGCGGTCAGGCTGACGGCCGCGAACGCCGCGAGGGCGCAATGGGTGGCTGAAAAGCGCATGTGAAGTCGTCCATTGTTTGGGGAGAAGGGTCAGGCGAGGGCCGTGTCGGTCAGGCGTAGCGACTTGTGCAGCGGCGCCCGGCTGACGGTCGTGACGCCCAGCATGCTCGGGAGCCGGTCGCTGGGGACCACCAACGGCCCGGGCCCCGGCCCCACGCCAGCGGCGGGTTGTGGATAGGCGGTCGAGCGGGCGGTGTGGAAGGTCACATTGCCTTCGACCTTGCTGACGATCTGATGGATGTGACCGTTGAGGACAGTGACCGAGCCAAAGCGGCGGATCAGGGCCATGACCTGGTCGGAATCGCTCGATCCCCAGCCCCAGGGCTCGTAGATGCTCCACATCGGCATGTGGGCGAAGAGGACGATCGGCTGGCTGGCCGGGCGACCGGACAGGTCGTCCTTCAGCCAGGCCAGCTGGTCGTCGCCGAGCGAGGCCAGGCCGCCGGGCTTGAACTGCATCACATTGACCAGGGCGACCATGTGCGCGCCGCCGTGGTCGAAGCTGTAGTAGCCGCGGCCCTTGGAGGCCGCGCCGAAGCGGGCGAAGAATTCCGTACCCTGACCGTCGGTGACGTCATGCTCGCCCGGCACCACATGCAGCTCGGTGACGCGCAGGCGCGACAGAAGCTGCGAGGCCAGGTCGAACTGCGCCGCCTTGGAGAGATGGGTGACGTCGCCGGTGTGCAGGGCGAACGCCGGCTGCCGGGGAAGACCGTTCACCAGATCGATCGTCCGGTTGAGCGTAGCCACCACGTCGGGGTTGGCTTCCTTGTTGAAGCCGATGTGGCTGTCGCTGATCTGGACGAACAGCGGCGTCCCGATCTGGCCCGCGGCGCCTGGCGCGGCGGCCTCGGCGAGGTCGAAACCGCTCAGCACACCGCCGTTGAGGGCGAACAGGGTTCCGGCCCCCAGCCCCAGGCATTGCAGGGCGCCGCGGCGCGTCGGGTCGTGGTCCATGTGGCTGATCCTCCGATGGGGTTCGGAGGAATAGACCGGCGGCCGCCGCGGTTTATTCCGGCTCGGCGCGCACCAGATCGACAAAGTTCGCCAATTCCGGCGCGGCAGTGTCGGAAACCGCCGCGAAATCAAGGTCCCGGGTTTTCCAGAAAATCGAATGGTAGCCGCGGCTCAGGCCCGCCGGCGGCAGCGCCCATCCCCGATCGGCCCACACGTAGAGGTCGATCTCGTGCTTGCCGTGCTGATAGACGACCACCGCCGCCGTCGCGCCCGCGACCCTGTCCACCCGGCCGCCGGTGAGCTGATAGCCCTGGGCCGCGAAATCGGCGACGGGCGGGGAGAGCGGCAGGCGGCCGGCGAACCACGGCTTGACCGTATGGTGATCTGTCGAGACGACCTCGATCGTCCGTCCCCGCATCAGGGCGTTGGTGTGGGCCAGGGTGACCTGGTCGGCCAGTGTGCCCGGCGAGGGCGGCAGGAAGGCCAGGGTGGCCAGCCCGGCCGCCAGGGCGGTGACCCCGGCGCCGCTGAACGCGCCGCGCCAGAAGCTTGGGGGCTCGCGTCGGGCGGATCGAGCCGGGGAGGGGGCGGGCCGCGCGTCCTCGTCTTCCATCATCGCCTCGACGCGTCGGCGCAGGGCGGCGGGCGCGGCATGGCGCGGTGCGCGCGTGCGAATGGCGTCGCTCAGTGCGGCCGCGTCGGCGCAGAAGGCCTGGCAGTCGGCGCAGCCTTCGATGTGGCGCTCAATCGCCTCTGCGTCCGCTCCGACGACCTCCCCGTCAATGAAGGCCTGGGTGCGTAGGATTTCAGCGCACGACATTTGCGTCCTCCGCCGACCATTGGTTCTTGAGCAGGGCGCGGGCGCGGGCGAGCCGCGACATCACCGTGCCGATCGGCGCGCCGGTCGCCTCGGCGATCTCGCGGTACGACAAGTCTTCGATCTCGCGCAGGATCAGCGCCGTGCGGAAATCCTCGGGCAGTCCGGCGATCATCGTCTCAAGCTTCCGGCCCTCGCTGGCGTTCACCGCCTCGGCCTCCGGACTGGGGCCATCGAACGCCAGGTCGTCCTCCGCTGGCAGAGGCGCATGGCCGCGGCGACGGGTGTCGGCCGCCCGGTTGCGCCAGCAGTTGCGTACGATGGCCAGAAGCCAGGGCTTCACCTGTTCGCCGCGGAAGCCGTCGAATCCGCGGAAGGCGCGTAGCATCGCATCCTGCACGATGTCGTCGGCTTCGGTGGGTGAGTGGGAGAGCCAGCGCGCGAGATTGTAGGCCGCGTCCAGGTGCGGCAAGGCCACGGCCTCGAACCTCTGACGGCGATCGTGCATGCGAACCTAGGACCGGCGATAGACCGATTTTATTCCCGGGTCGCCGGATTTACCGGCCGACGCCGCCGCTGGCGACATGATCGAGTATTTGGCCCGGCTGAGAACCATCGGGCCGATGGCGGCGTTATTCGTTCAGGAGAGGAGATCGCCATGCCCGCCAGATCCGCCGCCCAACAGAAAGCCGCCGGCGCCGCCTTGTCCGCCAAGCGCGGCGAGACGCCCAAGAGCAAGCTCAAAGGCGCCTCGAAAGAGATGGAAAAATCCATGAGCGAAGATCAACTCGAAGACCTCGCCCACACCGAGCGCAAGGGCCTGCCAGACCACGTCGCCAAATAGCCGTCCCTACTCCGCTGAACGACGCCCAGCCGACGGGCCTGAGCGTGTCAGGCTACATTGTTTCCGCGAATGGCTCGCGAAACGAAGCCGATCACGAGCAATATCAAGAAAACGAAGAACAGAATCTTGGCGATGGACGCGGCAAGACCGGCCAAGCCAAAGAATCCAAGCCCACCTGCCACTAACGCCAGTACGGCGAAAATAAGAACCCAACCTAACATTTTGGACTCTCCTCGATTTGCGCCGCATATTGCGGGTCCGAGCCTTAAACGCCAAGGTTGTAACTATGTTCCATTGCGTTTTTTGAAGGAAGTTGTTGACGACAGCGGGCGTTGGCCAGCCCGCGATACGTGGGATCTAAGGACCGTATTTCGAGCCCAGATACGACCAGCGCGAGCGTGAACGGCCGCGCCGGGTTACAAGTGCCCGGCCAGATCTTGGATCCCGTCAAAGGCGCGGATGGGGCGCCAGCCTTCAGACAAGAACGTCAACCGGCCGTGCGCGCCTGCTTTCGATACCGGGCCGGCGGCGCGCCGAATTCACGTTTGAAGGCGCGGTTGAACGCCGCCTCCGACTCGTAGCCGACATCGCCGGCTAGCTGCAGTACGGAATTCTGGGTCGTTTCCAGCAGCCGCGCCGCCAGATGTAGTCGCCATCGCGAAAGATAGGAGATCGGCCCCTCGCCAAGCAGGCGCTTGAACCGCTCCGTCACAACCGAGCGGGACGACCCGGCCGACTTGGCCAGGGCCGCCGCCGACCACGGGGACTGCGGTTCGCGATGGATGAGTTCAAGCACCCGACCGACAACCGGATCGCGGGCGGCCGCCAACCACCCACTTTGGCCTTCCGGCAGGCGTTCCATGTAGTGGCGCATGCTCTCGATAAAGAGCGCCTCGGCCATCCGCGAAAGCAGGATGGAGCGGCCCGGCCGGCTCGTCTCGGCCTCGGAGACGAGGTGCCGGATCGAGCTCTCGACCCAGGCGCCCGAAGGATCGTCCCGCACGGGAACGCGCAGGATCGGCGGAAGACCGGCGAGGAAGAGGCGAACCGCCTGGCGTCTACAGCCGAAGAACCCACAGACGATGCGGGTCTTTGCGCCGCCGTGACCGCCCAGGCGAAGCCGGGCGACCTTCCCTCGCGAGAGCCGCCTTACGACGAGTCCGCTGTCGATGAACCTCGGGGCGGCTCCGGCTGAGAGGCGGTGCGCATCGCCGAACGGCATGATCACGATGTCGCCGGCGGATAGCTGCAGCGCTTCCCCGCCGTCGCACTGCGCCAACATCTCGCCGTCGATGACGAGGTGATAGCTGACGATATGTTCGGCGGCGGGGGCCAGCACGGCGGCCACCCGGCCGGCCTGCGGCACCGATACGCCCCATGGAGCGCTGAACTCCGCGTCAAGAAAGAGGGCGCCGGTCATGTGCACCGCGCTCAACACTTCCGAAAGTGCGTCCATCGGCGTGACCTTTCCAACCGCTGAGCGCGCGCCCGGCAAAGAATGGCGGCGGTCCGGCAAAGAATGGCGAGCCGCCGAACAATAGGTTGGCTCCCAGGAAGTTGCAAAGCAGGGAGGTCCCCAAGATGCACCCATCAGGCCTCGTCAAGGCTCGCCATGAACGGCTTCGCGAGCGCTACCTCGAAGCGTCCGCGGACGCCTGGATCTGTGACGGCGCACGGACCGTCTACAACCACGACGCTGACCCGTTCCATGGCGTCGTTCGCGCCGGCGAACATGGCACCGGCGAGTTGCGGTTCGGGGTTCACCGGGCGCTTGGCGGCGATCACGACCTGCCTAATCCCGGCGACATTCTCTGCGCCGCGCTGGCGGCCTGTCTGGACGCCACGCTGCGCATGATCGCCGATCGGCTCGCCGTCCCGATCGGTTTTCTGGAGGTCAGCGTTACCGGCGAGCTCGATGCGCGCGGCCCGTTGAGACTTGAACCGACGGTTCCAGCTGGCTTTCAAGCCATGACCTGCCGGGTCACCCTTGAGCCCGATGGCGACGTCGCCGAGCCGCAGGTGGCGATGCTCATAGCCGCCGCCGAACAGTGCTGTGTCGTTCTCAACACCTTGCGCAACGGCGTGAATGTCGCCGCGCATATCGAGCGTCGCGCAAGCGCTCTCGTGGGAGGCTGAAGTGGCGAAGCTTCTCATGGCCGCCTACAGCGCCGCCTGTTACGTGTTCTTCTTGGGAGCCTTCCTGTACGCGATCGGCTTCGTCGGCTCTCTCGTGGTCCCAAAGGCGATCGATACGGGCGCCGGCGGGCCAATGGCGACCTCCGTGCTCATCGATGTTCTGCTTCTCGGCGCGTTCGCCGTGCAGCACAGCGTCATGGCCCGGCCGGCGTTCAAGCGCTGGTGGACCAAGATCGTGCCGGGGCCCGTCGAACGCAGCACCTTTGTGCTCCTGGCAAGCCTGACCCTTTCGCTCCTGTTCTGGCAGTGGCGGCCGCTGCCGCCGAAGATCTGGAACCTCGCCAATTCGGCCGCCGGCGATATCCTCTGGGTGGGTTTCTTCACCGGCTGGGGGATGGTTCTCCTCAGCACCTTCCTGATCAACCATTTCGAGCTGTTCGGCCTGAGCCAGGCCTTCAACCACCTGGCCGGAAAAGCCGGCGCGACGCCAACCTTCAGGACGCCTCTGTTTTATCGGTGGGTGCGCCATCCGATCTACCTTGGCTTTCTGCTGGCCTTCTGGTCAGCGCCGGTGATGACTGAGGGCCATCTGCTTTTCGCGGTCGCGACAACCGGATACATCCTCATCGGGATCTGGTTCGAGGAGCGAGACCTCGTCACGCAGTTCGGCGATCGGTATCGGCGCTATGTCACCGAAGTCGGCATGCTCGCGCCACGGCTGCGGCGGAATTCATCCGCGATCCCGCCGTCCCCGCAACGGCGCAAGGCGGACGCGTAGCTCCCAGACCACCTCAGACCGTCTCCGTGAAGAAGCGCTAATTTCGCTCACTGCGACGAAGTTTCTTGCGCCTCATCCTGCGTGAGTCGTTCTAGGACGTCCGCGACGTGCTGCGCATATTGCAAATGCCCAATCAACACATGACGGTCGGCCGCCTGCTCGCCACGCGTTGAAAGGATATGCCGATAGGCTCGCAGCTTGTTCCGATACCCCTTGAGCGACGGCGCCTCCAGTTGTTTGGGTAGGGCCTAAGCGGCTACGGGCGCCAGAGCGGCTCGGTTCGAGGGGGCGCCAGAGCGTGCCCCGTGAAATTGCCATAGCCATAGCGGCTAGGAATGGGTTGTGTCATGTTCCCCACGATATGCGGGACGGGATGGGCGTGAGAACCTTTTGGGTCCCTGGCCTGGTTGTGGCGATTCTGGCCACATGGGGTTGTGGTTACAACGGGCCACAGGATACGGCCAAATTGAATCCGCTCCCCGTGCAAACGATAGAAGTAGACGGAACTGCTTCCAGAACTTTCACCGTCCCCCAGTTGAGAGTCACTTACCTCACTGACGCGTCTGCTGCTTATTGCAATATCCCTGGTCACTATGAGGCGCCACCGCTTCCTCTGAGAGAGGATATATTTATACCTACCAATAGACGTGGAAATAGAGTAACAGCTACGGTACAGCTAGACAGATATATTTCCGGCCAATGTCAATGGCAAATGGCTCAAATATGGGCAGTAGTGCGCGACAAGACGGGAGACACGAATCAGCCGCTCGTTGCCATTGGATATGGTTGGTACAAAGACCACGCGTTACTTGGAGATCGGGAGCAACCCGAAAATACAAGCACGTTCCATTGTGGTTATAAACACGGCTCATTCGGGTGCGCTGACGGCGCTTTCGGAGACGCAAGCCATTTTCCCGTTGAAATAAAGGCGGGAGTCCGTCGCGCAGGATTTGTCCTTCACGACTCCGGCTACCCTGCGCCACCCGGATACCAACTGCCTTGTCGCGACAAATTCGGCTACTTTTGTTCGAAGTTTTCTCCCTGATCCACGCGGCTGAGGCCGCCTGGATCAAGCGCATCAGCCGGCGGACCGACGCCGGCGGCCGATGGAGGGACGTGACAGGTTAACTTGGGCCTGCCCCAAGAGGCCGCCGTTCGCAAGCGTGAGAACGCAAATCGAACAAAAAGTGCAAACGAAAGTGCAAACGGAACGGCCGGAACGGCTCACGACCTGAGCTAAGCCGTTGAAAAAATGGTGGGTGATGTAGGGCTCGAACCTACGACCCGCTGATTAAGAGTCAGCTGCTCTACCAACTGAGCTAATCACCCGCCGCGCCTGCGGGCCGACGGCCCGTCCGCGAGGCGGCGGAACATAGGGCAAAAGGCCGCGAAGGCAAGCAGGCGCCGCCGCGGGTAGTGGGTCAGTTTGAAATTGGTCTGCGCCAGGGCTTCCGATCGGCCAAATAGCAGGCGAACGCCAGCAGCCCGGAGACGACACAGATGGCCAGGATTACGCGCGACGTATCGAGGTCTCCCCGCGTCACATACAGGATGCCCTTGTCTTCGTAGGGGATCACCTGCCCGGTAGCTGGTGATGGGGTCCGGGGTCGCGTCCCAACCCAGGTGCTTAGGAGGCCAATCCAAGCGAACCACGAAAGCGCCAAGGCCCACACCAATCCCGTGCTAAGCCACTTCAAGATTGTGTTTTTGAACACATAGCGCTGACGGGGCGGTATCATTGCTGCCGTCAGGCCCCTTGGGCATGAGTGTCCCCGGTCTTGTCGGGTCGCGCCGGGCCAACAGCGTAGCCGAGCGCCAATCGCTCGGCGCAATCATCCCATCCCCTATCGTACGCCTCGCGCTCCTCATGTGTGTGGTATGAAGGCCTTGGCTGGCGCGGACTGCCGTGGGCACATACCGCCCATCCATTTCGGTACGCAGTCCTTTGATGTTTGTCCTTGTAAGCCACGCTCCAGCGCCTCCCTGCTTTCCGCTAAGCATATAGGGGTGCAGAGAGTCAGGCGAGCGACGTCAACCCCGCCAGATTTCAAACTAGCCCACTACCCGCCGCGTCAGATCCAGGCGCCGTTGTTGAGGCTGGTCATGGGAGCAGCGAGAGGGCAGGAGACACCCAGACATGGGGCGGCCAGGCGGTGAGGGATCGGGTTGAAGACAATCACTGTCAGCGTGAACGACAGGATGCAGCGAGGCTATTGCTATGCCCTGACTGAGCCGGCCGGCCGCAATTTCGACCCGGCGTTCCGGCCGGAGCTCACGCCGCCGCTGATGCTCCGCCTGGGTGTCTTCGGCGGGAAATACATGACCGATTGCGCCGACGAATTCCCCAGGAGCTGGTTCGAAGAAGCCAAGCTCTCGCCGCGGGGTCGCGACCCGGCCCTCAACTATTTTGGCGTCGACGCCAGCCAGTCTCTCCAGGTCTGGAGAGAGAAGGGTTGGATCCACCCTGACGACCCACGCGGCTGGTTCCAATGGTATTGCCGCTACTACCGGGGTCGGCGAATAGCCGACGAAGACGCACGCCAGATCGGCCGCTGGCGAGCCATGCGCCGGCATGTCCAACAGGTTCGACGGAACTGCGAGGCGGGCGATCTTTTCTGCCGGCCCCGGCAGCGACAAGCGCTTCTCCACTGGGCTTACGACAGCCGGCTAATCTGAGGGACAACCCAGGGACGCGCGATGCGGTCGCGATCCAATAGGGAGACGGGAGCAATATCCCCTTCTGTTCCGTCCGTCAGATCCCGGCGCCGTTGTTGAGGTTGGCCATGGCCTCGTCATGGGCGGCGGCCTCGGCCAGGAGCCAGGCCACGAAGGCCTTCACCTGCGGCAGGCGCGCCTTGGCCTTCGGGTGCACGACGTAATAGGCGAAGTCGACATTGGTGCTGATGGCCATGGGGGCGACCAGGCGGCCGGCGTCGAGGTCGTCCTGGGCCAGGGCCCGCTTGGCCAGCGCCACGCCACGCCCGGCCATGGCCGCCTCGATCACCAGGCTGGACTGGTTGAAGCGGGGCCCGCGTGAGCCGTCGACGCCTTTGATCCCGCGCGCGGCCAGCCACATCTGCCAGTCTGGGCAACTCTCGTCGGCGTCGGGCGAGCCGTCGTGCAGCAGGACGTGGCGGGCGAGGTCGCTGGGCGCGTTGAGCGGATTGGCGGCGGCGGTCTCCGGGCTGGTCACCGGGATCACCGTCTCCTGCATCAGGCGCTGGGTTTCCAGCCCGGGATAGGCGCCGGCGCCGTAGCGCACGGCCAGGTCGATGTCGCCGCCGGCGAAATCGACCAGGTCCATGTCGGCCGACAGCCACACGTCCACCTGCGGGTGGGCCTGCTCGAAACGGCCGAGGCGCGGCACCAGCCATTTGGCGGCGAAGGAGGGCGGGGCGGTGAGGGTGAGTCGGCGGCCATCCACCGCCGCGGTGAGCAGGGAGGCGGCCTCGGCCAGGCGATCGAAGGCCTCGCGCAGGGCGGGCAGGGCGGTCTGGGCCCCGTCGGTGAGCAGCAGCCCGCGCGGCGTGCGCTTGAAGAGGGAGGCGCCGATATAGTCCTCGAGGTTCTGGATCTGCTGGGAGACGGCCCCCGGAGTCACCGAAAGCTCATCGGCGGCGCGGCTGAAATTGAGGTGCCGGGCCGCGGCTTCGAACGCCCGCAGCGCGTTCAGCGGCGGAAGTCGGCGTCTGGTCTCCACGAGATTTACTGAAACCCCCGCTAGAAGTCCTCGGGTTGCGAAATGGGCCCTGGCCAACCAATTTGCAACTGTTGGTCGGCGTCCGGCCCTTCGCCGACTGGCGACGGCGGGGCGGGTTCCTTCATCGGACTCGCCCCGTCGAAGACCCGGCGACGGTCTCGTCGTCTATCAGGGAAGCTTAAAGGTAAAGCCGGCGCTCATGTCCGCTCGCTCTTCTCGATCGAAATCAGGCCGGGCAAAGCCAGGCCTGGTCCTGCTGGACGGCCGTCCGGCGGGCGCGGGGCGCGTGACTCTGGTCGGCGCCGGCCCAGGCGACCCTGAACTGCTGACGCTGAAGGCGCTCAAGGCCCTGCAGCGCGCCGATGTAGTGGTGCACGACGCCCTGGTCTCCGAGGCGGTGCTCGATCTGGCCGGCCCGGACGCGCGGCGCATCGACGTCGCCAAGCGCAAGTCGCGCCATTCCTACGCTCAGGGCGATATCGACCTTCTGCTGGTGGCGCTTGCGCGCCAGGGTCTCGATGTCGTGCGGCTCAAGGGCGGCGATCCGTTCGTCTTCGGCCGCGGCGGCGAGGAGCTGGAAGCCTGCCGTGCGGCCGGCGTCGCCTGCGACGTCATCCCGGGCATCACCGCCGCCCTGGCGGCGTCGGCCGCCGCCGGCGCGCCGCTCACCCATCGCGGCGCGGCCCAGGCCGTGACCTTCGTCACCGCCCATGCGACCGGCGGAGCGACACCGGAGCTGGACTGGGCGGCGCTGGCCCGGCCCAACCAGACGGTAGTCATTTACATGGGCCTGACCAAGGCCGCCGAGATCGCCCGCCGCCTGATCGCGGCCGGCCGCGACGGGGCGACGCCGGCCCTGGTGGTCGAGAACGCCAGCCTGCCCGGAGAGCGGCGCATCGCCGCCACCCTGGCCGGCCTCGGCGCGGCGGCGGAAGGCCTCACCGGTCCGGCGCTCCTCATCGTCGGTGAAGCCATGGCCCTGGCCGACGTCGGCGCGCGCGAGGCCGTCCGGCCCGCGCGGCAGCGGAGCGTGTTATGAAAGCTCTCACCGCCAATCGGCTGGACGACGGCGAAGTCGTGTTCTGGCGCAGTGGCGCCTGGGTGGAGCGGTTCGCCGACGCCGAGCTGTTCGACGCCGAAGAGGCTGCCGACGCCGCGCAGGACCGCGCGCGCGGACAGATCACCCTGCTGGTCGATCCCTATCTCATCGATGTGATCGACGCCGACGGCGGGCCCGCGCCGCTCTCCTATCGCGAACGCCTGCGCGCGCTCGGCCCGACCAACAAGCCGGACCACGGCAAGCAGGCCGCCGGCGGGGCCGAAATCGACCGCTTGGTTCACGCCCACGGCGCGGCCCGCTCGACCGGCCGCATCGACCTGATCAGGCGCAAGTAGTCTCATGTACCTCTACGACGACATCGATCAGGCCATGCTCGCCGACCGCACAGCGGAGTTCCGGGCGCAGTGCGCCCGGCGTCTGAGCGGCGAGATCACCGAGGAGCAGTTCAAGCCGGTTCGGCTCATGAACGGGCTCTATCTGCAGCTGCACGCCTATATGCTGCGCATCGCCATTCCCTACGGCACGCTCGACAGCGCCAAGCTGCGCAAGCTGGCCCATGTGGCGCGGACCTATGACAAGGGCTACGGCCACTTCACCACCCGCACCAACCTTCAGCTGCACTGGATCAAGCTGAAGGACGCCCCCGATATTCTGGACGACCTGGCCACGGTGGGGCTGCACGCCATCCAGACCAGCGGCAACTGCATCCGCAACCTGACCGCTGACCCGCACGCCGGGGCGACGGCTGACGAGGCCGACGATCCGCGGATCTGGGCCGAGGCGATCCGTCAGTGGTCGACCTTCCATCCCGAGTTTTCGTTCCTGCCGCGGAAGTTCAAGATGGCCGTGACCGGCGCGCCGGTCGACCGTGCGGCCATCCGCATCTACGATATCGGCCTGCGCCTAGCCCGCGACGCCGCCGGAGCCTTGTCCTTCGAGGTGCGGGTCGGCGGCGGGTTGGGGCGCACGCCCTATCTCGGGCCGGTGATCCGGCGCGATCTGCCGGCCCGTCACCTGCTGAGCTATCTGCAGGCGATCCTGCGCGTCTACAACCGGCACGGCCGGCGCGACAACCTCTGGAAGGCGCGCATCAAGGTGCTGGTGGCCAGCCTCGGCGCCGAGGAGTTCGCCCGCCAGGTCGAGGAGGAATGGGACAAGACCGACAAGGCGGCAGTGGATCTTCCGGATACGGAGCTGGCGCGCATCCGCGGCCTGTTCCAGCCGCGTGGCTTCCAGACCCTGCCGGCCCGCTCGGCGGCCTTCGACGTCGCCCGCGCCGCCGATCCGGCCTTCGCCCGCTTCGCCCGGCGCAACGTCCTGCCGCACAAGGTTCCGGGCTACGCCCTGGTCAACATCTCGCTCAAGGCCCCGGGCGAGACGCCGGGCGACGCCAGTTCGGAGCAGATGGAGGTCGTGGCCGACCTCGCCGAGCGCTATTCGCTGGACGAGGTGCGCGTCACCTATGAGCAGAACCTGCTGCTGCCGCATGTGAAGCTGGATGACGTCCCGGCGGTGTGGGCCGAGCTCGCCCGTGTGGGCGTGGCCACGGCCAATATCGGCCTGGTCAGCGACATCATCGCCTGCCCGGGCCTCGACTACTGCGCCCTGGCCAACGCCCGCGCCATTCCCATCGCCCAGGCGATCGCGCGCCGCTTTGCCGAGCCGGAGACGGCCGAGCGCGTCGGCGAGCTGAAGATCAAGATCAGCGGCTGCATCAACGCCTGTGGCCACCACCATGTCGGCCACATCGGCATCCTGGGCGTCGATAAGAAGGGCGAGGAATTCTACCAGCTGTCGCTCGGCGGTTCGGGCGAGGACGACGCCAGCCTGGGCCAGATCCTGGGTCCGGCTCTGTCGGCCGACCGCGTGGCTCCGGCCGTGGATCAGATGGTCGAGGTCTATCTGGCCAAACGCCACGAAGGCGAGCGCTTCATCGACACGTTCCGCCGCACCGGGCTCACACCCTTCAAGGAGGCCGTCTATGCCGAAGCTGATTAGGTGGCGTGATGGCCATGCGACCGCAGCCGACGACCGATTCACCCTGCTGGCCGACGACGAGGCGGCGCCGGCGGGCGACGTGATCGTCTCCCTGGCGCGTTTCCACGCCGAGGGCGAGCGCCTGCGCGGCGAAGGCCGCGCCGTGGGCGTGCGCGTGGCCGCCGGCGAAGCCATCGAGAGCCTGGCCTACGACCTGCCGGAAATCGCGGTGGTGGCGCTGGAGTTTCCCAAGTTCAAGGATGGCCGCGCCTACAGCGCCGCCCGCCTGCTGCGCGAACGCTTCGGCTTCGCCGGCGAGGTGCGGGCGGTGGGCGATGTATTGCTGGAACAGGCGCCGTTCATGATCCGCTGCGGCTTCGACGCCTTCGAACCCGCCGATGGGACGCGCCCGGATCAGTGGGCGGCGGCCGCGCGGCGCTATCGTCACGTCTATCAGCGCGCCGCCGACAACCGTCAGCCGGCCTTCGCCCTGCGCCAGACCGCCGCTGAGCCCGTGTCATGAGCCTGGCCCTCGCCGACCGCCCGATGACTCTGGCCGAGCGGCTGGACGCCGATCTGCGCGACGCGCATCCGGCGGAGATCCTGCGCACGGCCCTGACCATGTTCGGTCACAAGGTGGCGCTGGTCTCGTCCTTCGGCGCGGAATCGGCGGTGCTGCTGCATCTGGCGGCCCAGATCGACAAGGCTGTTCCGGTGCTCTTCCTCGACACCGGCATGCTGTTCGCCCAGACCCTGGACTATCGTCGGCAGCTGGCCGCCGACCTCGGCTTGACTGCGGTCCGGGACCTGCGGCCCAGTTTCGAAGACCTGGCGCTGGGCGACCCGGCGGGCGACCTGTGGAAACGCGACACCGACGCCTGCTGCCACATCCGCAAGGTGGTCCCGCTGGACACCGCCCTCGGTGGCTACGACGCCTGGATCACCGGCCGCAAACGCTTCCACGGCGGCGACCGCCTGCGCCTGCCGGTGGTCGAGGAATCCGAGGGTCGGATCAAGTTCAACCCCCTGGCCAACTGGACCAAGGCCGAGCTCGACGCCTACATCGAGACGCACAACCTGCCGGCCCATCCGCTGGTGGCCATGGGCTTCCCCTCGATCGGTTGCTGGCCGTGCACGGACAAGGCCGAAGACGGGGCCGGTGCGCGGTCCGGACGTTGGGCGGGTTCGCAAAAGAGCGAATGCGGCATACATACGGCCCGCGCGCCGGGCGCAGCGCCGTTCCTCGGGGCGGATCTCTGACCGACGCGTCATGTCAATTCAAAGCCTCGAGACCCGACAATTGCCCATGCGTGAGTCCGCCGCCCTGATCCGAGAACCCGCCGCCGCGCCGGCCAAGGCGCGCGGCGCCTTCTATGTCGAGCGTGTCACCTGGGTGCGCCACTGGACGGACTCCCTGTTCTCCCTGCGCACCACCCGCGATGCCGGCCTGCGCTTCGCCAGCGGCCAGTTCGTCATGCTGGGCCTGGAGGTGGAGGGAAAGCCGCTGCTGCGCGCCTATTCCATCGCCAGCGCTCCCTACGCCGACGAGCTGGAGTTCTATTCGATCAAGGTCCAGGACGGCCCCTTGACCTCGCGCCTGCAGAAGATCGCGCCGGGCGACGAGGTGCTGGTCGGCAAGAAGCCGACGGGCACCCTGGTGCTGGATGGCCTGCGGCCCGGCCGCAACCTCTATCTGGTCGGCACCGGCACCGGCCTCGCGCCCTTCCTGTCGCTGGTGCGCGATCCCGACGTCTATGAGCGCTTCGAAAAGGTGATCGTGACCCACACGGTGCGCGAGGTGGCCGATCTCAACTACCGGCAGTTCCTTTCGCACGACCTGCCCAACGACCCGGACCTCGGCGAATGGGTGGCGCCCAAGCTGATCTACTATCCGACGGTGACCCGCGAGCCGTTCCCGACCCAGGGCCGGATCACCGACCTGATGGCTTCGGGCAAGCTGTTCTCCGACATCGGACTGCCTGAATTGGACCCCAGCCGCGACCGGCTGATGTTGTGCGGTGGCCCCTCGGTGCTGGCCGACCTCAAGACCCTACTGCTCGATCGCGGCTATGAGGAGGGCTCGGTCGCCAACCCCGGCGACTTCGTCCTCGAGCGCGCGTTCGTGGAGACCTGAAGCTCGCACTAGACGGGGAGGCGCGATGACGACGGTCAAACCCGTACAGCCGGCGCCCCCCGGGGCGCCGCTTCGGCTTCCGATCACCAACATCCACGACGGCAGCGCCTATTCGGCTGAGCTCACGATCGGCAGCCGAGGGGTTGTGGCCAACCTCATGCTGGACACCGGCAGCGGCACGCTGGTGGTCGAGTCGGCGGCCTATGACGGGACCGGTGATACGACCCTGAAGACGACCACCCTGGCCCAGTCGATCACCTACGCGGCAGGAGGGTGGGCGGGCCCGGTGGTCACCACCGACATCGGCTTCGGCGCCCCCGGGAACGCCGTCGTCCTCAAGGCAGCGCCCGTCGCCATCGCCGTCGTGCAGCAGGGCAGCATCGGGACCCTGAACGGGGTCCTGGGTCTGGCCTACGCCGGCCTGAACCCCGCCTTCGACTTTGCGGACTACCTGGCCGGGAAGGGCTCCCCTGCCGCCACCCACCCGTGGCCGTTCGGGACCGGAAACTGGAACCGCTTCGTCGCCAGCTTCGAGAAGCTCACCCAGACCCACGCCGTGCTGCAGCGGAACGTGACCCCCGTCCTGGACTTGCTCCAGACCCAGGGCGGCGTGGCCAACAAGTTCGCCTTCCATACCCTCAGATCGTCGGTGAGCCTGCGCGGCGGCGATCCGGCCACGATCGCGTCGGACCCGCTGAACAACGGCGTCTTCGTCCTGGGCGGCGGTGAGGAGCAGGCGGACCTCTACCAGGGTGAATTCGTGACCGTCGCCGTCCTGCATGACCTGTTCTACAACGTGGACTTGGTCTCGGTGCGCGTCGGGGCGCTGCCCGCCGTGGCGGCGGCCGGACTGCCGGCGCAAGACCAGCCGACCTTGGGCTCCAACGCGATCGTCGACAGCGGCAGCGAATGGTTGGCGCTGGCCGACGACGTCTATCAGGCCGTCCTCGCCGGCCTGAAACAGTTGAACCCCGCCTTCGCACAGGCCGTGCGGGAGGCCCAGGCCCATCAGAGCGTCTCCACCGACACGCTGAACCTGCCCGCGTGGCCGGACATCTGCTTCACGCTCTCGGGCGTGGATGGCGAGGGCGTGGCGCTCACCGTGAGCCCTGAGACCTATTGGCAGACCGACTTCCCCGCCGCCGGCCAAGCCACCTTCAAGATAAGCGGGCCGCTCGCCGATGCCAATCAGTCGAACCTCGGCCTTCCCCTGCTCAACAACTACTACACAATCTTCGACCGCTCTCAGGGAGCCCAGGGCGTCATCCGCTTCGCTCCGATCCGACCGGCGGCGGGGTAGGCTTGGCGCGTGGCGTCGGTGTTGCTATCTTCCTGACCAGATAGTCAGGAGAACGTCGGGATATGGCCACGGCCTGGAAGCTCGAGGACGCCAAGGCTCGGTTCAGCGAGGTGGTTCGGCGCGCCCGCGCGGAGGGACCGCAGCGCGTGACCGTTCGCGGCCGCCCGGCGGTGGTCGTGGTCGACGCCGATGATTTCGACCGGATCGCGAGCGCCAAGCCCGAACAGCCATTCCTCGAATTCATGCGGGGCCTGGGACTTGGCGATCTCGATCTGACGCGTGAGCGCGACCTCGGTCGCGATGTCGAGCTTTGAAGGGTTGGCTGCTCGACACCAATGTCGTCTCCAGCCTGCTGTCCAACGTCACCGGCCCAAGCGTTGCGGCCTGGGTGTCAGCCCAGGACGAACGCCGATTTCACCTCAGCGTCCTGACGCTGGCCGAGTTCGACAAGGGAATCGCCCATCTGCCCGAGAGCGATGCGGCGCGGACGATCTACGCGGCGCGCCGAGACATCCTCGAAAGGCGTTTCGCCGGCCGTGTGCTGTCGCTGGACGATCAGACCGTGCGCCTCTGGGGCGAGATCACCGGGCGGGTGAAGCGGGAGACAGGTCATCCGCCGCCGGTGATCGATACGCTGATCGCGGCCACCGCCATCCGCGCATCGCTCTATCTGGTCACACGGAATGTTCGCGACGTGGCCCATGCCGGCGCCGCGGTCTTCAACCCCTGGACGGACGATCCACGGAATTTCGAGCTGACCTCTCTCTGATCAGCCGCCCGGCTTCACCAGGATCTTGATCTGGCTCTTGTCGGTCTGCAGGGCGGTGAAGGCGGCGGGGGTCTCATCCAGGCTGACGACGCCGGTGATGGCGTCGGCGAAGCGGGTGCGGCCGTCGGCGAGGCGGCCGAGCGACCCGGCGAACTCCTCCGGCGTGTAGCCGAGCACGAAGCGCAGCTCGATCTCCTTGGCGATGAAGACGAAGGGTTCGATGGCGTCGGTCTGCATGCACACGCCGGCGACTACGATGCGGGTTCCGCGCGGGGCGGCCTGGGCCAGGGCTTGCAGCACGCCAGGCGCGCCGACGCATTCGAAGATCATCGGCCGCTTGACCTCGCGGCCCTGGGCCGCCGCGATCAGGCCCTCCATCGGCGAGGCGGGCACGCCTAGTTCGCTCCAGGCCGTGTGGGGCGAGGCCTGAGCCGGATCGACGACGCGGTGGGCGCCCATGCGCTCAGCCGCCGCGCGCCGCTCGGCCGAGAAATCACAGGCGACGATCGGGCCGACGCCCCTGGCGACCAGGCTGTCAATGACGGCCAGGCCAACGGGCCCGCAGCCCACGACCATGAAGACCTGATCGGCCGCCGGCTCGGCCTTGGCCACGGCGTGCTCGCCGACGCTAAGGGGCTCGGTGAGGGCGGCGTGCTCGGCGGAGAGGCCGTTCGGAACCTCCAGGAGCAGCATGTCCGACAGCACGATCTGTTCGGCGAAGCCGCCCGGGATGCGGCTGGAATAGCCGACGGTCTCGAAGCCGGTCGGCGAGACGAGCCCCGGGATGGAGACCACCCGCGTTCCGGCCTTGAGCCGCCCGCCGCCCGGCCCGTTGTCGATCACCTCGCAGCAGAACTCGTGACCGAAGACGGTGTCGGCCCCGCGTTTCATGTGGCCTGGTGCGCCGAGGCGCTCGGACATGTCGATCATGTGGTCGTAGTGGTCGAGGGCGTGCAGGTCAGACCCGCAGATTCCACAGACGAGCGTGCGGCAGAGGACCTGGCCGGCCTCCGGAACCGGCGCGGCCATGTCGTCAACGACCAGCGCGCCGCCGCGGCGGATCACCGCGCGCATGTCACTCGGCCGCCTTGGGCTTGTCGAGGCCCATCATGGCCGCGAATTCCGGGCGGATGTTCTCCAGGCCCTTCTCCTGAGCGTGCTGGGCGATGCGGGCCCCGACGGCGGCCACGGCTGCGCCGGTGAACTCGCCCTTGTGCGCGCCGACCCAGTTCATCGACGAGACCCGGTTGTCGTTGAGCTCCTGGAAACGCGGGGCGACATAGCGGGCGAACAGTTCGTACGAGCGCTTGGTCTCGGCCCACGGAGCCCAGTTGTGGGCCATGAACAGGAAGGCGCCGAAGCCGCCGGACTGATCGATCAGCGTCTGGAGCTTGTCCGCCGCCTCGTCGGGCGTGCCGATGACGGCGAGGCCGGTTTCGATCATCGCTTCGACGGGGTCGCGACCCGCCTCGACCGGCGCCACCGGCAGGTTGGCGATCTCGCGGAAGTAATAGAGCCATTTTTCCAGGCCGAAGCGCACATCCGCAATCGCTTCGTCCTTGGTGGGCGCGATGTGCATCGGCCCCACCAGCCGCCAGGCGGCGCGGTCGACGGCGGTCCCGTGCTCGCGGGCCATGTCCTCGGCGATGGCCCAGTTGGTGGCCAGGGCGTTGAAGCCGCCGGTCGAGGTCGCGCCCAGGGACAGCAGCCCGAGCCCATGTTTGCCGGCCGCCCGCGCGCCGGTGGGCGAGACCTGGCTCGCCACCGCGACCTCGATATGCGGCCGCGAGTAGGGCGTCATCTGCAGGCGCGCTTCATTGAGGCTGAACCAGTCGGACTTGTGGGTCACGGTCTCGCCGCGCAGCAGGCGCAGGATGACGCCCAGGGCCTCGTCCATCATGTCGCGTTGCCGGGCCGGATCGATGCCCATCATGAAGGCGTCGGAGACCAGGGCGCCCGGGCCCACGCCGAACATCGTCCGGCCCCGCGTCATGTGGTCGAGCTGGTTGATGCGGTCGGCCAGCATGAACGGATGATGGTAGGGGAGGGACGAGACGCCGGTGCCCAGGCGGATGTGTTTGGTGCGCTCGGCCGCCGCGGCGATGAACACCTCCGGGCTGGCGATCACCTCATAGCCAGCGGAGTGATGCTCGCCGATCCAGGCTTCCTCATAGCCCAGGCCGTCCAGCCACTGGACCAGCTCGAGGTCTCGCTCGATGGCCAGGGTCGGGTTCTCGTCGACCGGATGGAACGGGGCGATGAAAGCTCCGAAACGCAGGCGCCGTCCGGCCATGAATTTCCTCCCTGACAGGCGCCCACCTTAACCGGCGCGCGCGTCACCGCGCGACTGGATAATCGGCTTCCGTCGAGGAAGAAAAGTCCCTGGTTGGGCTTCGGCGCCTAGATCGCGCGCTGGGGCCTTCCGGACCGGCGCGTGCGCAGAGCTGCGCCGAGGCCGGAAATGCCGACCAGCATCAGCGTCCAGGCGGCAGGTTCGGGCACAAGATCGAAATTGGCGCCGAGCCAGGCGCCGCCCGCGTTGCCGTCGGACGATCCCGGAAAGGAGAACGCGCTGTTGAAGTTGCTGTACTGATCCTGGATCACCGTGATCGCGGAGTTGTAGGAACCGGACCCGCCTTGGCCAGTGTTGAGTGAACTGGCGGCCCCGGATCCGCCGAGATAGGCGCCGATGTAATAGTCGTTCCCGGGGGTCAGGACGTACGGCGTGATGCTGGCGTAGGCGAAATCGCCGATGTCCGTCGCGCCGACGGTCGGTACGGTCACAGAGGTGAGCAAATCGCCCGATGAATCCCAGAGGCCGACCATCGCGTCCTGTGGGAGCGCGGCCCCGTTGTCGAACACACCCAGCGCGCCAATCGTCTGATTGGAGCTGACGGTGAATTGGAACCCGAGCGTGTACTGTACGCTGCCATATATTTCGCCCGGCGTGGTGAGCACCACCGCCGGCGAAGCGCTCGCGCTCACGGCCGCGGCCAGAGCCCCTGAGACTGCCAATCCACCGATGGCCCCTAGTGTGATCCGCCGGACGTCCATAGATCACCCCTTCTGGATACGTTTGAGCTTCTGCCGAAAGCTCAGCCTGCTCGAATACGGCCCCTTTGTCCAGGGTCTGTCATGGTTTCGCCCTATTCGTAAATCGCATCAACAGCCTTACCGTCGAGACGATCTAGCGCCGGAGGCCGAGTGAACTATCGCCACGTCTATCACGCGGGCAATTTCGCCGATCTGCTCAAGCACGCCGTGCTGACCGAGCTGCTGGCGGCGATGACGGGCGGCAAGGCGCCGCTGACCATCATCGACACCCATGCGGGGGCCGGGCTCTATGATCTGGCCGGCGATCAGGCTCGGCGCACGGGGGAGGGGGCGGCCGTCGCCGCACTGATGGCCGATCCGACCGCGCCGCCGGTGTTCGACGCCCTCAAGGCCGCGATCCGGCGTCTCAATGAGACCGGCGCGCGCTATTACCCGGGATCTCCTGCGATCATCGCCCAGACCCTTGGCCCGCGCGACCGGCTGATCGCCTGTGAAACCCGGCTCGACGACTTCCACAGCCTGCGCGAGGTCCTGCGCCAGCCGGGCGCCCAGGCCCTGCGCGAGGACGGCTGGGACGCGGCCCAGGGCCGCACGCCGCGCGCGCCGACGCCCGCTTTGATCCACATCGATCCGCCCTATGAAGCGGCCGACGACGGCGAGCGGGCGGCCGAGACCGTGCGCCGGGTTCTGGCCCGCAACGCCCAGGCAGTGATCGCCATCTGGGCGCCGATTAAGGATCTGGCCGCTTTCGACTCCTTCCTTTCCGGCGTCGAGGAGGCGGGGGGCCGCGCGCCGGTTCTGCTCGCCGAGGTGAGGCTGCGGCCGCCCGACGACCCCTTACGGCTCAACGGCTGCGCGGTGGTGACGGTCAACGCTCCGCCGGCGCTGGAGGGGCGCGCGAACGCCGCGGCGGCGTGGATCGCGGCGACCCTGGGCGACCCTGGAGGGCTCGGCGCCGCCCGCCTCCTGTAAAGAATTCCCCGACGAATGTTGCGTGTGCGAGCAAATGGGGTTAACTTTATTGCATCGCAGCATTTGGAGTATCGCCATGGCCTGGATCGCCGAGTTTCCCGATCTGGAAGTGACGCGCGAACAGGCGCGCAAGGCGATGGTCATGCCCATCGGACTTGCCTCGCCGATGTGGTTCGCCTTCGGCGCGGCCGCCAGCGCGGGCGTCGCCTGGTGGTGGGCGACCCGTTGGACCCGGGCTGTAAACCTCGAAGCCATGACCGGCGCGGCCCGCGCCCAGGTCGAGGCGGTGGAAGCCTTCGTCGAACATGAATCCGAACTCGCCACCGAGGCTGTCGCGGCGGCCGAAGCGGTGCTCGTGGCCGCTTCGGTGATCGAATTGCACCCCACGCCGGCCGAGCCGGTCGAAATCGTCGCCGAACCGGTGGTCGAAGCCGCGGCGGAACCGGTGGTGGAATACATGGCCGAACCGGTTGCGGAAGCTCCGGTCGAGGCGCCGACCCCCGACGATCTGACCCGCCTGACAGGCATCGGACCGAAGCTGGCCGCGGCCTTGGCCGAGCGCGGCATCACCACCTTCGCCCACCTGGCCGCCTGGACCGAGGAAAACGCCAAGGCGTTCGACGCCGAACTGAGCCTCAAGGGCCGCGTGGCCCGCGACGCTTGGATCGCCCAGGCCCGCCGCTTGGCCGGCGAACCCAAGGCCTCCTAGGAGGCGACAGCGTCCTCCGCGTCGATCCCGAATTCGGCGAACACCTCGTCATTGTCGGCGCCCAGCTCCGGCGGATCGCGGCGGATTTCCGACGGCGTCTTGGAAAAGCGTAGCGGGGGCTTCATGGCCCGGTAGCGACCTTCGCCCGGAAGGTCGCGCCATTCGAACAGGGTGACCGCCAGCTGCGGGTCGGTGAGTACGCCGCGCGCATCGTTGGCGGCCATGGCCGGGATCGAATGGGCGGCGGTGAGCTCCATCCATTCGGCCGTGGTGTGGGTCGCGGCCGCCTCGTGCAACATATCGTAGTAGACCTGGACCTTGGCCTTGGAGGTGGGCGCGGAGACGAAGCGCTCGCTCTCATAGGCGTCCGGAATGCCGCCCAGGGCCATGAATCTCGCCGCCTGATTGCGGTCGGCGGGCTGAAGCATCAACCAGCCGTCCTTGGTGCGCATCGGCCGGCGGTGCGGCGTGACGGTCATGGTGTGGCCGAAGCCGCCGGTGGGCGGCGCGAAGGTCTCGCCGTAGAGGTGCTCGGCCATGATATAGCCGGTGAAGCACTCAAGCATCGGCACGCAGACATATTGTCCCTCGCCGGTCGCCTCCCTGTGGCGCAGGGCGGCCAGGCTGGCGATGGCCGTGTAGAGACCGCAGGTCTTGTCCGCCAGGATCGAGGCTGGCGGTCGGAAAGGCGCGTTCGGGTCGACCAGGGCTTCGAGGCCGAACGACCCGCTGGCCGCCTGGATCAGGTCGTCGAACGCCTGCCGGCCGGCGTAGGGCCCCTCGGGCGAATAGCCCATGGCCTCGACATAGACGATGTCGTCCTTGACTGCCTTCACGGTCGGATAATCGAAGCCCAGGCGCGCGAGGGAGTCGGGGCGCATGTTGTGGATGAAGATATCGGCGCGGGCGATGAGCTTGCGCAGCGCCTTGCGACCCGGCTCGCCTTTCAGGTCGAGGGTCACTGACCGCTTGTTGCGGCCGAAGGCGAGATACATCGGCCCCATGGTCGGCGAATTGGGCGCCTTGCCCTGGCGGCGCTGGCGGTCGCCCGACGGCTCCTCGACCTTGATCACATCGGCGCCCAGATCGCCCAGGATCTGGGTGGCGTAGGGGCCCAGGACGAACTGGGTCAGGTCGACCACGGTCACCCCGGAGAGCGGTCCATTGTTGGCCTGGGTCATGGCGGCGCCTCCTCAAATGATCGTTCCACATCTCATGCGACGACGCGGACAGCCGCTGCAAGGGGGCGCTTGTGGGTTGGGGCGACTATCGAAACGGGTTGACGATCCGAACCCCGTCAATCTCGCGGCCATCGCTCATGTCCTCCGTCAGGAGCTGCGAGCATCCAAGCGCGCGAGCGGCGGCGATGATGGCGCTGTCCCAATAGGAGAAGCCGTGGGCGGCTTTGATTCTTAGCGCGGCGTTCATCACGGCCAAGGTGTTTGCCTGCACCGGGAACCGCGACCAGGCGTCGATCAAACCGGCCGCTTGTTCGTGGCTGAGGCGGTCGGCCCGGGTGGCGCGCGTCACCTGCACATAGAACTCCTGCAGGACCTGAACCGAGAGACCACAATCGCCGTCCTCGAGAAGGGAGAGCGCTCGGTCGCGCTTCTTTGGTTCAGCGCTGTCGACCGAATAGATGAGAACGTTGGTGTCGAGGAATCTCAGACTGCTCATCCCGCGCCGCGATCATGGAGTTCATCGCGTGACAGGCGGTCGGAGCCGCGGAACGCGCCGATCGACTTCCGCACCTCCGCTTCCGCGCGCTTCTTGCGTTCGAATTCGGTCTCGTCGGCCGCCACGTCGGAAAGATAGCGCCGGACGAGCGCCGATACCGACGATCCTTGTTCGGCCGCCTTCACCCGGGCGCGCCGGTAGGTTTCATCATCAATTGCGACAGTAATGTTTTTCACAGCCTCACAGTATCACAGTTTCCGTGAGATGCAATTTGCGGCGTGTGCTTTGACAAGCCACGCTCGGCGGCGTTGAGTTTCCGCAAGCAGACAAAGGGAAACGCGCCGTGACCGACCAGCTCATCGAGACCTTCGGCGAGGGGATCGCCACCCTGACCATGAACCGGCCGGAGGCGCGCAACGCCCTGACGTCCGAGATGCAGGCCGCCCTCTCCGAGGCCCTGCCGCGCCTGGCGGCCGATCCGGCGGTGCGGGTGATCGTCCTCACCGGCGCCGGCGGCGCCTTCTGTTCCGGCGGCGACGTCAAGGGCTTCGCGGCCCGCAACCAGGCCCAGGCCGGCGGCGAGGCGGCGCGCTTCGACCTGGAGGGCCGGGTGCACGGCTTGCGGGTTTCCATGGAAGTGAGCCGCATCCTCGCCGAGGCGCCGAAGCCGACATTGGCGGTGATCCCGGGAGCCGCGGCCGGGGCCGGGCTCTCCCTCGCGCTGGCTTGCGACATCCGCGTGGCGGCGGCTGAGGCCAAGCTCACCACCGCCTTTTCCAAGGTCGGCCTGGCGGGCGACTACGGCGGGTCATACTTCCTCACTCAGCTGGTCGGGACGGCCAAGGCGCGCGAGCTGTTCTTCACCGCCGACGTCATCTCCGGCGCAGAGGCCGAGCGGCTCGGCATCGTCAATGCGGCCCCGCCGGCCGCCGAATTGGCCGCCGTCGCCGACCACTGGGCTCGGCGTCTGGCCGGCCTGCCCACCGTGGCCGTCGGCTATATGAAGCGCAATCTCAACGCCGCCGCCCACTCGACCCTGAACGAGATGCTCGATCTCGAGGCCATGCACATGGTCCGCACCTTCATGACCGACGACCACAAGGCGGCCGCGACGGCGTTCGTGGAAAAGCGCGCGCCGGTCTTTCAGGGCAGGTAAGGTCAGCGCGACTCGGCGGGCGACGAGGTTGGGGGCGGGCAGTGGGGACTGAGCGGGGCAGGCGGTCCCAGGTGGCGGCCGCGGCGATGGCTGTGGTGCTAGCGGCGCTCGCGCCAGCTGCAAGAGGGGAGCCGCAGCCGCGCCCCCACCTGATCGATAGCTCACATCTGAACTATGCGGCCACTGGAACGGTCGAGAGCCTCGTCACCGCCGACGACGCCGCCTTCGACACCTTCGCCACGCCGATCAGGGACGATCTCGACTGGATTCTGAGCGCCCACAACATCACCGACCGGACCATGCTGCGGACGCTTCTCGGCGTGCGGCTGGCCTTCGAGACCCTGTCGGGACACGAGGACCAGGCCGCCCTCTTCACCCTGGCGCAGGTGCGCGACCTCGAAGACAAGCCGGCCGCGCGGCTGGTGGCGGGTGTGGAGGTCGAGGCCTTGCTCAAGGCGCGTCTTCAGGCTGGGGTGGAGGACGGGCCGCAGGTGGTTCGCGCCTATGGTCGGATACTGCGCGCCGATCTGCGCGCGCTGCCCTGGGCGGTGGTCGGCGACAATCTCATTCGGGCCAAGTCACAGAGCGAACTGGCCAGCAAGGCGCTCATCGTCGGAGGGCTCGCCCCGAGGATCGATCCCAGTCTGGCCCAGACCCACTCGCTGAGCGCCAGTCAGGCCTGGATGGTCGTGAACGCTCGGATGGCGATTCGCCTGCTGCCGTTGAAGGACGAAACGCTGGCCGCGCTCGCCGAGGTCGTGAGCGCGCACGGCGTGAGCGCGGATGAGATCTGGTCCGGCCGCGAGGTGACGCTCACCGCCGCCGACAGATTGACGCCCGTGACGGTGGCGATCTGGGATTCCGGAATCGACCTCTCGCTGTTTCCGGGTCAGGTCTATACCGATCCGAACCCCGCCCCGGACGCCGATCCGCATGGTCTGGCGTTCGACGTGCACGGCCTTCCCACCCACGGCGAACTTTATCCGATCGACCCCGGTCACCTCGCCCGATATCCGCAGATGGTCGATGAACTGAAAGGCTTCTCGGAGCTGCAATCCGGGCTCGCCGGCCCCGATTCCGATGCTCTGAAGCGCAAGCTCGCCGCGCTCACGACCGCCCAGGTCGGCGACGAGATGCAGACCCTGTCGCTCTACGAAGCCTATGTTCATGGCACCCACGTCGCCGGCATCGCGGCGCAGGGAAACCCGGCGGTGCGGTTGGCGGTGGCGCGCATGACGCTCGACTGGCGCAATTTGCCTGAGGCGCCCACCGAGGCGCTGGCGATACGCGAGGTCGAGGATTTCAAGGCCTATGTCCGCTGGTTCCGCGACCACCATGTGCGGGTGGTCAACATGAGCTGGGAGGGCACCGAGGGCGGCGTCGTCGCCGGCCTGGACGCCAACAGCGTGGGCAAGAACCTGCAGTCGCGCGTTCTGCTTGGGCGTCGGATATTCCACATCGAATCCGAGGGCCTGCGGGCGGCGCTGGCCGGCGCGCCGGACATCCTGTTCGTGTGCGCCGCCGGCAACAGCGGCCAGGACACCAGTTCGGCCAAGGGAATCCCGTCGGCGTTCGTGCTGCCCAATCTGCTCACCGTGGGGGCGGTCGACGCGGCCGGTCGGGAAACCGGCTTCACCAACTACGGCGATGCGGTGAAGGTGGATGCGGACGGCGCTCAGGTGGAGTCGCTCCTGCCCGGCGGCTTCAGGGTCAGATTCTCGGGCACGTCCATGGCGTCGCCCAACGTCGTCAACTTGGCCGCCAAGCTGCTGGCGCTCGACCCCGACCTCACGCCGCCTCAGGTGATCAAGCTGATCGTCGACGGCGCGACGGCGAGCGCGGACGGGCGGCTTCACAACATCAACCCGAAGCGGTCGGTCGAGTTGCTTTACGGAATGAAGCAGGCCTCGGCGCGCTAGTCCCCGCCGCGGCGTTGCGCCGGGGGATGGCGCGCGAGCTTCAGTGCGTTACGGCGACCGGCGCGACAACCGGATGGACGATCGGCGGTTGCGCCGCATCGCCGACGAGGTCGTCGAACAGAGCCCGGTAGGAGATCATGGCCACGCGGAGATCCTCCGTGCCGGCCGACCCCTGCTCATGTCGAAGCGCGATGGCGTGGGCGGTGTGATAGTTCTGGACAACCTCCGGGTGCTCCACCGACACGTCGGCGGCGCGTTGTTCGAAATCGCCGACCGGATAGCCGCGGGCGGTCATGACCTCGCCCAGGAGCGAGTCGGCGTCGGTCACCGCACGCGCCGGGTCATCGACGAAACGGGCCTGGATGCCGCGCCAGGATTCGACGAAACGGGCCCGATCGGTCGGGCCGATGGGCCGGATGTCCAACTGCTTGGCGCGCTTCTCTCTCTCGCGAAGATCGGCTTCGGCCTTTTCCGGACTGTCGAGGGTCTCGGCGACGCGCGAATATTCCGAGCCGAACTTGGATTTCAGCTGGCTGGTGTTGCGCCGCTTCAGGGCGAGGATGATCACCCCGATAACCAGGGCCGCCAGAATGAAGGCGAGGATGATGAACATGGGCGACTGAGTCATGGTGGTGACCTCCTGGTCTCCAGGGGTCAACCCGTGAACATCAGCTCAGTTCCGTTTGGCGGGGCGGGGATGCGGAAGTCAAACAAGCGTTCGTGCTTGCAGCGACCAGAGCCGCGCGTAAAGTGAACGGCGGGGACCTAAGGAAACGCGGAGCGAGCGCCGATGGCCGACTTTGGCGGGACGGAACTGGACGAATTCCGGGCCGAGGCGCGGGCGTGGATCGCGGCCAACTACCCCGCTGACCTCAAGGGCAAGGCGCCGGCCACGGACCCGGAGGCGGTGTGGGGCGGGCGCGCCTTCGCCGCCAGCGACGATCCGCAGATCCGTTGGATGCGGGCCATGGCCACGCGCGGCTGGACCGCGCCCACCTGGCCCAAGGCCTATGGCGGCGGCGGGCTGTCGACGGCCGAGGCCAAGGCTCTGGAAAAAGAGCTGGCGGCCGCCAAGTGCCGCCCGGCCCTGATGTCCTTCGGCCTGTGGATGCTGGGGCCGGTGCTGCTGGAATACGCCAACGAGACCCAGAAGCAGGAGCATCTGCCCAAGATCGTGCGCGGCGAGATCCGCTGGTGCCAGGGCTATAGCGAGCCTGGGGCCGGCTCCGACCTCGCCTCGCTGCAGACCCGCTGCGAGGACAAGGGCGACCACTGGCTGATCAACGGCCAGAAGATCTGGACCTCCTACGCCAACAAGGCCGACTGGTGCTTCTGCCTGGTGCGCACCGACGCTACTAAGAAGCACGAGGGCGTCAGCTTCATCCTCATCGACATGACCAGTCCGGGCGTCGAGACCCGGCCGATCAAGCTGATCTCAGGCGACTCCCCGTTCTGCGAGACCTTCTTCACTGACGTGAAGGTCCCCAAGGGCAATCTGGTCGGCCAGATCAATGGCGGCTGGGAGATCGCCAAGCGCCTGCTGCAATATGAGCGCGCCAACATCTCCGGCGGCTTCGTCGGCGGCGGCGGGGCCGCGGGCGGCGCGGCCGGCGACATGGTCGACGTCGCCAAGCGCGCGGTCGGTCTCGACGAGACCGGGGCCCTGGCCGACCGCGATCTGCGCGCGCGGATCGCCCGCAGCCGCATCGACACCCAGGCCTTCTTCCTCACCCTGGCGCGGGTGGCGGCGGAATCGCGCGCCAGCAACGGCCCCAGCGCCGCCACCTCCATCATCAAATACGCGGCCGCGACCCTGGCCCAGGAGCGCTCGGAGCTGATCGTCGAGACCTTGGGTTCGGCGGGTCTGGGCTGGGAGGGCGAGGCCTTCACCCCGGCCGAGCGCCAGGCGACGCGCGGCTGGCTGCGCTCGAAGGGCAATTCCATCGAGGGCGGCACCTCGGAGGTCAATCTCAACGTCATCGCCAAGCGGGTTCTGGGCTTGCCAGACCCCTTGAAAGGCAAGGAGGGCCCCTGATGGCCGATTTATCGGACTTCCGCGCCGAAGCGCGCGCGTGGCTGGAGGCCAATTTCCCCGCCTCTCTGCGCGCCCAATCGGAGGCCGTGGCCGAACTCATTCCGGGAGGGGAGAAGCCCACGGGCGACGCCCTGCTGTGGAAACAGCGCATGGCCGCCAAGGGTTGGGGGACGCCGACCTGGCCCAAGGCCTATGGCGGCGGCGGGCTCTCGGCCGCCGAGGCGCGGGTGCTGGCCGAAGAGATGGCGGCCATCGGCGCCGGCAATCCCGTCCAAGGCATGGGCACGAGCATGTTCGGGCCCACCCTGCTGGAATACGGGACCGAGGCGCAGAAGCAGCGTCACATTCCGCCGATCGTGCGTGGCGAGGTGCGCTGGTGCCAGGGCTACAGCGAGCCCGGCGCCGGCTCCGACCTGGCTTCGCTTACGACGCGCTGCGAGGACGCCGGCGATCACTGGAAGATCAACGGCCAGAAGATCTGGACCTCAGGCGCTCAGTATGCGGATTGGTGCTTCTGCCTTGTACGGACGGATACGTCGCGCAAGCATGAGGGCATCTCCTTCGTGCTCATCGACATGCATCAGGCGGGGGTCGAGACGCGGCCGATCCGGCTGATCGCCGGCTCATCGCCGTTCTGCGAGACCTTCTTCACCGACGCCCGCGTCGAAAAGGACGACATGGTCGGGCCGCTCAACGGCGGCTGGGCCATCGGCAAGCGCCTGCTGCAGCACGAGCGCTCGGGGCAGGGCGGCGCCCGGCTCATGGGCGCCGGCAAGCCTCTGCCCGAGATCGCCGCGTCCTATGTCGAAGAGGACGAACTGGGCGCCGAGGATGTGCGCGGCCGGATCATCGCCCAGGCAGTCGACGCCCGCGCCCACACCCTGACCATGGCCCGCGCCGCGGTGGAATCGCGCGGCAACCTCAACCCCTCGGCCGCCACCTCGGTGATGAAGAATTCGGGCGCCAAGCTCGGCCAGGACAAGGCCGAGCTCACGCTGGAGGTCATGGGCGCGCGCGGCCTCGGCTGGGCGGGCGAAGCCTTCACCGACGAGGAGCGCACGGCCGTGCGCGTCTGGCTGTCGGGCAAGGCGACGACCATCTTCGGCGGCTCGTCCGAAATCCAGAACAACATCATCGCCAAGCGGATCCTGGGCCTGCCCGATCCGCTCGGCTCCAACTAGGGACGCGCGAGACATGGCCGTACTGACCGAGGAACAGAGCCTGCTGCGCGACGCCGCGCGCACCTGGACACAGGAGAAGTCGCCGGTGTCCGCCTTCCGCAAGGTGCGCGACGCCGCCGCCCCGCTGGCCTACGACCCAGCGGCCTTCGCCGAGATGGCCCAGATGGGCTGGACCGGGGTCATCATCCCCGAGGAGTACGGCGGCTCGGACTTCGGCTGGCTGAGCCTGGGGCTCATCCTCGAGGAGACCGGACGCACGCTCACCGCCTCGCCGATCCTGGCCAGCGCGGCGGCCTCCGGGGCCATCCTGCTGGGCGGGACCGCGACCCAGAAGGAGGCGTGGCTGCCCAAGATCGCCTCGGGCGAGGTGGTCGGCGCCCTGGCGGTCGACGAGGGTCCGCACCACGCGCCCGCCAAGGTGGCGACGACAGCGAAGAAGACCGGGGCCGGCTGGACGCTAGACGGAGCCAAGACCTTCGTGCTCGAAGGCATGGCCGCCGGCCTGCTGGTGGTCTCGGCGCGCACCTCAGGAAACGCCGGCGATGAGGACGGGATCAGCCTCTTCCTCGTCCCCGCCGAGGCCAGGGGCGTCACCCGTCAGGCGCTCAAGCTGGCCGACAGCCGCGGCGCGGCCAATGTCACGTTCGCCGGCGTGGAGCTCGGCGCCGAGGCCCTGCTCGGCGAGGCCGGCAAGGGCCATGCCCTGCTGGAAAAGACCCTCGACCGGGCCCGCGCCGCCCTCGCGGCCGAGATGCTGGGCTCGGCGGTCCAGGCCTTCGAGACCACCCTCGACTATCTGAAGACGCGGGTGCAGTTCGGCCAGGTGATCGGCTCGTTCCAGGCCCTGCAGCACCGCGCGGCCAAGATGTTCACCGACCTGGAGCTGTCGCGCTCCTGCGTGGAGGCGGCGCTCACGGCCATCGACAACGACGCCGCCGACGTTTCGGAGCTGGTGTCGCTCGCCAAGGCCAAGATGGGCGACACCCTGCACCTCGTCTCCAATGAGATGGTCCAGATGCACGGCGGCATCGGCATGACCGACGAGCACGACGCCGGCCTCTACCTCAAACGCGCCCGCGCCCAGGAAACGGCCTTCGGCGGCCAAGCCTGGCACCGCGACCGCTACGCGAGGCTGCAGGGCTTCTGAGCGCGGGTGAGTTTTGATCCGCAGATGACGCAGATGGCGCAGATTGATGGCGCAGAGCGCAACGCCCCGCGCGAAGCGCCTTTGAACCTCTAGCCGATCATTGCGCCTCCTGCCTGCGCGAAGCCGAGGCTTCGCTTCGGCGAAGGCAGGCCGGCGCCGCCACCCGGCGGCATCCCTCTAATCAATCTGTTTCATCTGCGTCATCTGTGGATAAATCCCATCGCACTCCTGTGACGCAATCGTGGGAGGTATCATGACACCGGGACCCGAAGCGCCATGACGCGTCTGCTGATTTTCGAGCCCGCCTGCCGCCAGATCGAGAACGAGCTTCGCGGCCTGGCGGTCGAGCCTCTGGTCATGGATCGCGACAGCCGGATCACCCTCGCCGGCGCGCCGATCTCATCGGAAGAGGCGCGGCCCGAGATTGCCTGGTTCAGCGGCGATCTCTACCAGCAGCCGGCGGTTCCGGCCTTCGCCGGCGCGGTGCTGGCCTCGCCCAACCTCAAGTGGTTCCACACCGCCGCCGCCGGCTTCGACCATCCCATATTCGCTCGCATCGCCGCCAAGGGCGCGCGCTTCACCACCAGTCACGGCCAGGCGGTGGGCATGGCCGACTATGTGCTGGCCGGCGTGCTCGACGCCTTCCAGCGCGGACCGGAGCGGCGGGCGGCGCAGGCGCGGGGCGAATGGACCCAGCTCACCGTCCGCGAGGTGCTGGGCTCGACCTGGCTCATCGTCGGCTTCGGGGCCATCGGCCAGGGCGTCGCCCAGCGCGCCAAGGCCTTCGGCGCCCGCATCGTGGGCGCGCGGCGCAACCAGGCCGCCGCCCCCCTGGCCGACGCCATCGTCCCGCTTGAGGCGCTGACCCAGCAACTCCCCGCCGCCGACGTGGTCGTGCTCTCCGTCCCGCTCAACGCCGCCACGCGGCATATCGCGAACGAGGCCTTCTTCGCGGCCATGAAGCCAGGGTCGGTGCTGGTCAATGTCGGCCGCGGCGCCCTGGTCGACGAGGCGGCCCTGCTGGCGGCCCTGGAGCGCGGGATCCCGGCTCACGCGGTGCTGGATGTGTTCGAGACCGAGCCCCTGCCGCCGGAGAGCCCCTTCTGGCGCCATCCCCGCGTCAGCCTCACCGCCCACTGCTCCGGCGTCACCGGCGCCCAGGACGACCGCAACCGCGACCTGTTCCTCGACAACCTCGGCCGTTACCTCGCCGGCCGCCCGCTGCTGCACGAGATCGATCCGGCGGACCTGAGGACTAACAATGCGGCTTGATGCCGAGATAGTACGGGACCTCGTCACGGGCGTGGCGGGATGCTCCCTGTCAGTCTGGCTTCTCTGGACGCTTAGGAAGGGACCAACGGCCCTTCCAGTTCTTCGCTCGTTTGGCTCCAACTACACCGCACAACGCAAGGCGTTTTGGGCCTTTGTGATAGCGTTGGTGCTTGTCCTGGTGACGGGTGTGGCCCTCATGGCGCTGGTTGTGCTCGGCCTTCTGGGCTTCCACGGGTCGGCTCCCCCGTCGAACTAGACGGACCTGCGGCAAAGCTGAAAATTGACAAACCGCCCCGGCCGGCGCGAGTCTCCACTCGTTCCGCTAGCGTAGGGAGGCTGGCGATGCGGACTTTCGTCCTGGCCGTGGCTCTGGCGGCCCTCAGCGCCGGCGGCGCGCGCGCCGCGGTGACGGTGTTCGGCAGCGATTCGGCGACCCAGTGCTCAAAGGCGGCGATCGACGGCAAGTCCGACGCCGCCTCGGAGAACTACTGTACCCGCGCCCTCAACGAAGACACCCTGATGGGCGACGACCGCGCCGGCACCTTCGTCAACCGCGGGGTGATGAAACTGCGGCGTGGCCAGTTCGAGGCCTCGCACGCCGACTTCGACGCCGCCCTGGCCCTGGCCCCCAAGATGGCCGAGGCCTGGGTCAACCGCGGCGCCATGTGGGTCGGCGAGCGGCAATATCAGTCTGGGCTCGCCGATCTCAACCGCGCTCTCGAGCTGGGCGTGAAGGAGCCTGAGAAGGCTTACTACGACCGGGCCCTGGCCTATGAGGGCATGGACGACGAGAAGGCCGCCTATTTTGACTATCAGAAGGCCCTGGAGCTGAGGCCGAACTGGGAACTGCCCCAGCACGAGCTGCTCCGCTTCCACGTCACCCGCCCAACCCTGCCGGGGTGATCTTAGAGATACCTCCCTCCCCTCGATGGGGAGGGTGGATCGCGCGAAGCGCGAGACGGGTGGGGCGCCGCTCCACCCCCACCCACCACCCAGCCCGCGGCCACCTCCCCCATCGAGGGGGAGGAGGATTGCCCCCCGCCTTGACCCCCGACGTCAGGAGCGTAGGTTCGCGGTCAATCACCGGGGAGTCCCACGCGAGGGACTGAGAGGCCGCTGACGCGGCGACCCGTAAGACCTGATCCGGGTCATGCCGGCGAAGGGAGGGAGCCTTGGGCGCGCCGCCTCGTTACCCCCACTACGCTGTCGACCCCTGGCGAGCAGAGGACGTGACTTAAGTGAACATCGAAACCCCGATCACCGCCCAGATCCCCACCGGCGAGCGTCCCGGATCGCGCAAGGTCTATCAGGCGGGTGAGCTTCATCCCTGCCTGCGCGTGCCGTTCCGCGAGGTGGCCGTGCATCCCTCCGCCGGCGAGCCGCCGCTGACGCTCTACGATCCCTCCGGTCCCTATACCGATCCCACGGCGACCATCGACATCAAGAAGGGCCTGGAGCGGACGCGCGAGGCCTGGGTGCGGGCCCGCGGCGACGTCGAGGAGGTCGCCCCGCGCGACGTCAAGCCGGAGGACAACGGCGGCGCCAAGGGCCGCCATCTGGCCCCGGTGTTCCATACCGATCGCAAGGTGCTGCGGGCCAAGTCGGATCGGGCGGTCACCCAGCTCGAATACGCTAGAGCCGGCGTCATTACCCCGGAGATGGAGTTCGTCTCCATCCGCGAGAACCTGCGCCGCCAGGCCGGCGACGCCTTCATCCGCGATGGCGAGGATTTCGGGGCTTCGATCCCCGATCTGGTCACCCCGGAGTTCGTGCGCGACGAGGTGGCTCGTGGCCGGGCGATCATCCCGGCCAACATCAACCACGGCGAGCTGGAGCCGATGGCCATCGGCCGCAACTTCCTGGTCAAGGTCAACGCCAACATCGGCAACTCGGCCGTGCTCTCCAGCGTCGACGACGAGGTCGACAAGATGGTGTGGGCGATCCGCTGGGGCGCCGACACGATCATGGACCTCTCCACCGGCCGCAACATCCACAACATCCGCGAGTGGATCATCCGCAACTGCCCGACGCCGCTCGGCACCGTGCCGATCTACCAGGCGCTGGAGAAGGTGAACGGCGTCGCCGAAGACCTGACCTGGGAGGTGTTCCGCGACACCCTGATCGAGCAGGCCGAGCAGGGCGTGGACTATTTCACCATCCACGCCGGCGTGCGCCTGTCCTATGTGCCGCTGACCGCCAGCCGGGTCACCGGCATCGTTTCGCGCGGCGGCTCGATCATGGCCAAGTGGTGCCTGGCCCATCACCGCGAGAGCTTCCTCTACGAGCGCTTCGCCGAGATCTGCGCCATCATGCGCGCCTATGATGTGTCGTTCTCCCTAGGCGACGGCCTGCGCCCCGGCTGCATCGCCGACGCCAATGACGCCGCCCAGTTTGCCGAGCTGGAGACCCTGGGCGAGCTCACCAAGGTGGCCTGGAACCACGGCGTGCAGGTGATGATCGAGGGGCCCGGCCACGTGCCGATGCACAAGATCAAGGCCAATATGGAAAAGCAGCTGGCCGTCTGCCACGAGGCCCCGTTCTACACGCTCGGGCCGCTGACCACCGACGTCGCCCCCGGCTACGACCACATCACCAGCGCCATTGGCGCGGCCATGATCGGCTGGTTCGGCACCGCCATGCTCTGCTACGTCACCCCCAAGGAGCACCTGGGCCTGCCCGACCGCGAGGACGTCAAGCAGGGGGTGATCGCCTATAAGATCGCCGCCCACGCCGCCGACTTGGCCAAGGGCCATCCCTCGGCCCGCGCCTGGGACGACGCCCTGTCGCGCAGCCGGTTCGAGTTCCGCTGGGAGGACCAGTTCAACCTCGGCCTCGACCCCGAGACCGCCCGCGCCTTCCACGACGAATCCATGCCCAAGGAGGCGCACAAGGTGGCGCACTTCTGCTCCATGTGCGGGCCCAAGTTCTGCTCGATGAAGATCAGCCAGGAGATCCGCGAGGCGGCGGCGACCCAGAACGACGTGGCCGAGGCGGGCATGATCCAGATGGCCGAGAAGTTCCGCGCCGGCGGCTCGGAAATCTATGTGGAGGCCGACGCCACGGAGTAGGGGGCGATGAGCCCGCTCAACGCCAGCCATCTGATGTGGGACGCCTGGATCGTGTCATGGATCGCCGCCATGGCCTGGTCGCGGCGCGCGACCGCCCGCCCGCCGGCGGTCGATCAGCTGGTTCACTGGCTGCCGACGGCGGTCGGCTTTGGCCTGCTCTCGTTCGGGTCGATCAGGACCCACTTTCCGCCCCTGTGGAGTCTGCCTGAAACCGTCGGCTGGGTCGTGGCCGGCGTCTGCGGCGCGGGCCTCCTCTTCACCTGGTGGGCGCGTATCGCCCTGGGTTCGCTGTGGTCCGGGTCGGTGAGCCGCAAGGACGATCACACCATCGTTCAGAGCGGCCCCTACGGCCTCGTGCGCCACCCGATCTACACCGGCCTGATCGCCGTCGCCCTGGCGCTGGGCGCCTTGACCAGCATGGCCGCCAATCTCGCCGGCGCCCTGCTCATGACCCTGGGATTCTGGCTCAAGGCGCGGCTGGAGGAGCGGTTCCTCAGCCAGGAACTCGGCGAGGCCGCCTACGCCGACTACCGACGCCGCACGCCGATGCTGGTCCCGTTCTGGCCGACGTCGGGCTGAGCGGGGCAGGCTGTGCGGAAACTCATCCCACTCTGGCTCACAATCAGACGGAGGCCTCCATGGGCAAGGTGCGCGTAGCGGCTTTTGGAGTGTCCATTGACGGCTTCGGGGCCGGCCCGGACCAGAGCCTGGAGCATCCGCTCGGCAAACGGGGCCAGGAGTTGCACGGTTGGTTCTACCCGACCCGGACCTTTCGATCGATGGTCGGGGAAGACGGTGGGACCGACGATCGCTTCGCCCGCGCCGCAGTGGAAGGGTTCGGCGCCTTCATCCTCGGCCGCAACATGTTCGGCCCGATCCGCGGCGAATGGCCGGACGACGCGTGGAAGGGCTGGTGGGGAGACAATCCCCCGTATCACGCGCCGACTTTCATCCTCACCCACTACGCCCGGGCGCCACTGGTGATGGAGGGCGGAACGACCTTCCATTTCATCACCGATGGGATCGAAGCGGCGCTCGTCCAGGCCAAGGCCGCCGCGGGCGCCCTGGACGTGAAGATCGGCGGGGGAGTTTCGACGATCCGCCAGTACCTGCTCGCGGGAGCGATCGACGAGTTGCACCTGGCGCTGTCGCCCGTCGTTCTGGGCCGTGGCGAATCCCTGTTCGCGGGCATTGACCTGCCAGGCCTTGGCTATCGGGTGACGGAGGCGGTCCCAACGGAGCTGGCGACGCACCTCACGCTGACGCGCTGACCGTCGGCGCGGGTCTAGGTTCTGGCCCGCGCCAGCGCCTTGGCGGCCGCCTGTTGTTCGGCGATGGCCGCGCGAGTTTCACCGACCAGGCGGGACACGATCGGGTCGGACTGGATCGCGCGCCAGTAGGCGGCGAGCTTGGGCAGGGCGGGCAGGGGATCCGGCGTGCCGAAGAGGTCAGGGATCCACTCGCTGGCCAACACCAGTTGCGGGGCGAGGGCCCCGTCGGCCCAGGTCAGCGCCTGGCCGACCGCGAAGCCAGCCTCGCCGATATAGGCCTCCAGATAGGCCAGGGCCTCGGCGACCTTGCCGGTCGCGGCCTCGACCACCTGCCGGTCCCAGTGTCGGCGCGAGCGGGCGGAGAGGTTGAACAGCGGGACCATGGCCATGACCAGGTAGAAGTCGCAGATGCGGGTGAGTAGCCGCATCCGCGCCCGCGCCCAGGGGGCGGCAGGGCGCAGGGACGGCTCCGGAAAGGCGTCCTCCAGATATTCACAGATCACCTCGGATTCCGGCAGTGCGCGGCCGTCGTCCAGCACCAGGGTCGGCACCCGCCCGATCGGGTTGATCTTCAGGTATTCGCCCTTGCTTTCGGTGGACGCGTGGAAGCCCGGCGGCTCGATGATCTCGGCCTCGATCCCCTTGGCGTAGAGGATGAGGCGCACCCGGGTCGGAAACGGCGAGGCGTAGGTCTGATAGAGTTTCATGTCCGCTGTCCCGACCCCCACAGCCCTCTATAACCCCCAGATGACCACACTCTACATCGACGCCGACGCTTGTCCCGTGAAGGACGAGGTCTATCGCGTGGCGGCGCGCCTCCGCCTGCCGGTCTATGTGGTCGCCAACAGCTGGATCCGCACGCCGGAGACGGCGCTGGTCACGGCGGTGGTGGTGGACGAGGGGCCGGACGTGGCCGACGACTGGATCGCCGAGCGCGCCGGTCCGGCCGACGTGGTCATCACCGCCGACACGCCGCTGGCCCGGCGGGTTCTGGAGAACGGCGCACAGGCGCTGCACCCCACCGGGCGGGCGTTCACCCTCGACAACATCGGCGCGGCCCTCGCCTCACGCGAAATTGGCGAACATCTGCGCTCGATGGGCGAGATCACCGGCGGGCCGAAGCCGTTCGCGCCCGCGGATCGGTCACGGTTCCTCCAGGCGCTGGACGCGGCGGTGGTGAAGGCGCTGCGGCGCGGGGCGGGTTAGGAATCAGACCTCCTTCCCCTCGATGGGGAAGGTGGATCGCGCGAAGCGCGAGACGGATGGGGTGGAGCGGTCACCCCACCCGTCCCGACCTGCGGTCGGTCCACCCTCCCCATCAAAGGGAGGGAGATCACCGCCTTGACAGCCACCACGCCTGCAGCGCCTCCTGACCGCTCGCCCGTCGGTGGGGACGGGGAGGGGTGTCGACACATGGCGCGAACCGCCGCCGGCGAGCCGGCCAGGATTCCGGCCGCTCACGTCGCCGCCGTCTCCATCGGCAACGCCCTCGAGTTCTACGATTTCCTCACCTTCAGCCTGTTCGCCGTTTACATTGCCGGGGCGTTCTTTCCGGGCGCCAACCCCACCGACAAGCTGTTCGCCTCCCTGGCCACCTTCTGGGCCGGCTTCCTCACCCGGCCGCTCGGGGCCATGGTTCTGGGCCCGCTGGGCGACCGCATCGGCCGCAAGCCGGCCATGCTGTTCTCCTTCGTGCTGATCGGCGTGGGCATGCTGGGGCTGGCGCTGACGCCCAGCTATGCGCGCATCGGCCTGTGGGCGCCGGTGCTGGCGGTATTCTTTCGGCTGGTCCAGGGCTTCGCCCTCGGCGGCAATGTCGGGCCGACCACCGCCTATATGCTCGAAGCCGCGCCGCCTGGCCGCCGGGGCTTCTATGCGGCGTTCCAATATACGTCCCAGGGCGTGGCCGTGCTGGCCTCGGCGACCATGGGCTGGGCGCTGTCGCGGCTGCTCAGTCCGCACGACCTGGCCGCCTGGGGCTGGCGCGTGGCCTTTCTGGTCGGCGTGGTGATCGTTCCGTTCGGGCTGTGGCTCAGAAACCGTCTTCCCGAGACTCTGCACGCGGCGGCGGATGCGGCGCCGAGGGCCCGCGTCCTGATCCGGCCCCACGCCCGGGTGATCGCCTGCGGCTTCGTGCTGCTCGTCAGCGGCACCATCGTCACCTACGTCAACATCTACACCACCACCTATGCGCTCGATTCCCTGCACATGCCGGCCAACGTCGCCTTCGGCGCCGGCATCGTCTCGGCGGCGGCGATCGTCGTCTTCAGCACCCTGGGCGGCTGGCTGTCCGACCGCATCGGGCGGAGGACGGTGATGTTGTGGCCGACGCTGGTCGCCATCGCCGTCGCTTGGCCGGCGTTCTGGCTCATCGTTCACTATCCCGGTCCGCTGACCCTGTTCGGGGGCGTAGGCCTGATCTCGGCCATCGCCGCCACCTGTTCGGCGCCGGTGATCGTCTCCCTCACGGAGGGACTGCCGGCTCAGATCCGCTCGGGCGGGGTGGCCATCGTCTACGCCTTCGCCATCTCGATTTTCGGCGGCGCGACCCAGTTCGTGCTGGCCAAGGCGATCCACGCCACGGGCGACTCCATGGCCCCCGGCTGGTTCCTCACCGCCGCCTTCGCCCTCGGCCTGCCCGCCATCCTCGCCATCCGTGAAAGCGCCCCGGCGAAACTGCGCGGGGGCGTGCTAGGCATGATCGAGCCGGCCTACCCGGCGTGAGGGTGTGATCGAAGGATTTTTCATCCACAGATGACGCAGATGGCGCAGATTGATGGCGCAGAGCGCGACGCCCCGCGCGAAGCGCCTTTGAACCTCTAGCCGATCATTGCGCCTCCTGCCTGCGCGAAGCCGAGGCTTCGCTTCGGCGAAGGCAGGCCGGCGCCGCCACCCGGCGACATCCCTCTAATCAATCTGCGCCATCTGCGTCATCTGCGGATAACCCTCTTGCACCGGCTAGGGCAGGTCGCCGAGGCTCAGCTTCTTCTTCCGTCGCGGCCGCTCCCAGACGACGCCGGGATGGCCTTTCAGCGGAACCAGGCGTTCGCCGGAATAGGCCCAGTCGGGGGTCTCGTGGATGGAGAGGTGGTAGCGCGTCTCGCGGCCCACGCCGCTCACGAACAGGGCGCGCGGCACATTGACCATCTCCGGCGCGTGCTTGCGTTCATAGGCGATCGGCGCGCCGCAGCGGGCGCAGAAGCTGCGCACGGCGCCGGAGGCCGGCTCCTCGAAGCGGGTGACGCAGTCCTCGCCCTGGGTCACCCGAAAGCGGCTGCGATAGGCCCCGACATAGGTGGCGTAGGCGGCGCCGTGGGCCAGGCGGCTGGCGGCGCAATGGTCGTGCCAGGCCCAGCGCGCCGGAACGCCGATCTCCACCTCCACCGCGCCGCAGGCGCAACGGCCGCGGGCGACGCCCGGCTCCTTCATCGTCCGCCTACTTCGAAAGCTCTGGGATGAGGGTCAGGTAATAGTCGATCGCCGGCGCGATGGTGGCGATGGGCGCGCGCTCGTTCAGGCCGTGGGCGAAGTCGTCGGAGTCCTTCATGAACACCGGGCTCGACCCATAGCTCGGCACGCCGTGACTGCGGAACCACATGCTGTCGCTGGCGCCCGACGACATGGCCGGAAAGATCGGAACCCCGGGGTAGGGCCCGGCCAAGGCCGTCTTGACCGCCTGGATGTAGTCCGGCCGCATGGGCGACGCCTCGGTCATCACCGAACCCTCGGTCACGTCCTTGAAGGTGATCGCCGGATCATTCGCGACGCCGGCCAGCTCGGCCATGATGTCGGCCGGCTTGTGGCCGGGGAAGATACGGCAGTTGATGTTGGCGGTGGCGCTCCCGGGCAGGGCGTTCAAGGCATGGCCGCCCTTGATCATGGTCACCACGCAGGTGGTGCCGATCTTGCCCACCGTGGCCGGGTTGGCGGCCAGGGTGGCGATGGCCTTCTGATCGGTGGGGTCGGCGGCGAAGGCGCGCATGGCCGCGCCGATGGTCGGGTCCTCATAGTTGGCCGCCTGGACGAAATAGGCCTTGGTCAGGTCGCTGAGCTCGGGCTTGAACTGATAGTCGTGGATGCGCAGCAGGGCCGCGGCCAGTTCGTCGATGGCGTTGACCTTGCGCGGCTCGGAGGAGTGGCCGCCTTCGTTGGTCACGCTCAGCTCGAAGTCGGCGTAGGTCTTCTCGGCGCCCTGCCAGGTGAAATATTCCGGCGTGTTGGTCGCCTCGCTCAACGTCCCGTTGCCGCCATCGATGTTGAGCACCAGCTCGGAGTCGGCCAGCTTTTCGGCGATGATGGCGCTGGTCTTCATCGTCGTCTCCTCGTCGCCGGAGAACTCGATGATGATCGTGCGGCGCGGTTTGTAGCCCTCGCGCCGAAGCTCATTGAGGGAGGCGATCGCCAGGGTCCCGTCGAGTTTCATGTCGCTCGAGCCGCGGCCGAAGAGGTAGCCGTTCTCCACCACAGGCGTGAACGGGTCGCGCTTCCAGTCCGACGGCTTGGCCTCGACCACGTCCATGTGGCCGGAGATGACCAGCGGCTTGAGCTTGGGGTCGGACCCCGGCCAGCGGGCGATGAGATAGGCGGTGTCGTCCACCGGGGTGATGGTGACGTCCGCGTCGGCGAAGCCGCCGGCCACCAGCGCCGACTTGTAGAGCGCGGCGACCTCCGGGGTCTTGTTGTCGGGGCCGCGGACCGAGCGCAGGGCGATGGCCTTCTCGGCCAGGTTCAACGCCTGGGCCTCGGCCTCCGGGTGCGGCGTGATCGCGGCCCGCGCGCCAAAGCCCAGCATCGCCATCGCCACGCCCGCCAGCAACATCGTCCGCATGCTTCGTTCCTCCGGATTTGCGACTTCAGTTAGAGCCTTTCCGCGCGCCACGAAAGCGGTTGGGCGTTACGGGCTCTGTTCACCCACCCTACCGTCATGGCCGGGCGTAAGTCCTGGCCACCCATGAACGCCGAATGGTGGGTGGCCATCCTGGCATGGCCACGGTTCGATGCTTCAGCTGCACCTGAAATGCTCTGCATTGACCGTGCCGGGCACGGTCACCCTCACGCACGCGTTCATGGGTCGCCGGGACTGCCGCCCGGCGATGACGTTCCTTGTTTGGGGGAGCGGCGGCTAGCGCCCGCCGCGCGCGGCGGCGAGGCCGGCGCCGGCGGCGATCAGCACCGCGCCGGTCAGCCGGTTGCGCAGCCGGGCGTGGCGAAAGAGCAGGGGGCGCAGGCGGGCGGCGAGAAGCGCCCAGCCGCTGTCGACCGCCGCGGCGATGACGACGAAGGTCACGGCCAGGAGCCAGATCTGGCGCGCCTGGCCGGGGCCGTTCATGAACTGCGGAAGGAAGGCGACGTAGAAGGCCAGCGTCTTGGGGTTGGTCAGGGAGACGAGAAAGCCGCGAACGACCGGAGCATGGGTCGGCGCGGGCGCGACATCCTCCGCCGGAGGTTCGGCCGGCGCGCGCCAGGCGCGAACACCCAGCCAGACAAGATAGGCGACGCCCGCCCAGCGCAGGACGGCGAACCAGCGTCCGGCGACGCTGAGCGCGTCGGCCAGCCCGAACCCCACCAGGGTCAGTTGGAGGACCATGGCGGCGCAGGTCCCGGCGACAGTGAGGAGGCCGTAACGCGGGCCGTGGCTGACGCTGTTGGCCGTGATCAGCGCCACGTTCGGCCCCGGGATCAGCATCAGGAGGATCACCGCGGCGACGAACGCCGCATACAATTCGAGTGTCATGCTAGGCTCCAGATTCGGAGCATAGACCCGAACGCCAGGGAGGCGCGATGCAGGCGCTCGAGCGCGAGGCGCGCTATCTGACTGGACTGACCCGCACCCTGCTGCGGGTGCGCTCGATCGCACCCGGCTCGGCCAATCTCATCACCGACGATCTCGAAAACGCCGTCGATCGCTGGCCGGCGCGGCGGGCCATCTCTTTCGAGGGCCGTGAACTCACCTATCGTGGGTTGGAGGCGCTCGCCAACCGTTACGCGGCCTGGGCCCAGGCGCAGGGTCTGGCGCGCGGCGAGACGGTGGCGGTGCTGCTGCCGAACCGCCTGGAATATCTGCCGCTGTGGTTCGGCCTGTCCAAGTTGGGCGTGGTGGCGGCGCTGATCAATTACCAGCTGGCTGGCGAGGCTCTGACCCATTGCCTGGAGCTTTCGGGGGCCAAGTCCTGCATCACCGACGGCTCGACCCGCGCCGCCTTCGACGCCGTCGCGCCGGCCGGGATGACCGCCTGGGACCTCGACGGCGATCTGCATGAAGCGATAGCGGGGCTGGATGAGGCGCGGCCGCATCGGATGACTCGCGCCGGCATGACCGCCCACGACACCGCCCTGCTCATCTTCACCAGCGGCACCACCGGCCTGCCCAAGGCGGCGCGGATCAATCACATGCGGGCGCAACTCTATATGCGCGGCTTTGCAGGCTCGACGGGCGCTCGGCCCGACGACCGCATCTACATCACCCTGCCGCTCTACCACGCCACCGGCGGCCTGTGCGCCACGGGTGGCGCGCTACTCAACGGCGCCTCGATCGCCCTGCGCCGGACCTTCTCCGCCAGCCACTTCTGGGACGACGTCATCGCCGAGGGCGCGACCATGTTCGTCTATGTCGGCGAGCTGTGCCGCTATCTGGTCAACCGGCCGCCGGCGGCGAACGAGCGCGACCACAAGCTGCGCCTGATCTTCGGCAACGGCCTCTCGCGCGAGGTGTGGGCGCAACTCGAGACTCGCTTCGCCGTACCGCGGGTGCTGGAGTTCTACGGCTCGACCGAGGGCAATGTGTCGATGTTCAACTTCGACGGCGGCCTGGGGGCGGTGGGCCGCATCGCGCCCTACCTCGCGCCGCTGTTCAATGTCGCCCTGGTGCGGTTCGACGTCGAGAAGGAGGCGCCGGTGCGCGGCGCCGACGGCTTCTGCCAGCCCAGCGCGCCGGGGGAGGCGGGCGAGTGCCTGGGCGCCATCCACGGCGGCGCGCGCACCGACTTCACCGGCTATGTCGACCGCGCGGCCAGCGAGAAGAAGGTGCTGCGCGACGCCTTCCGCAAAGGCGACGCCTGGTTCCGCACTGGCGATCTGATGAGCCGCGACCGCCTGGGCTACTACTACTTCGTCGACCGGGTGGGCGACACCTTCCGCTGGAAAGGCGAGAACGTCTCCACGACCGAGGTGACCGAGGTCTTGGCCTCCGCGCCGGGCGTTCAGGAGGCCACCGTCTACGGTGTCACCGTGCCCCACCACGATGGCCGGGCCGGCATGGCGGCCATCGTGACCGGCGAGGGCTTCGACCTGGCGTCATTGCGGGCGGCGATGGAGCATGCCCTGCCGCCCTACGCCCAACCGCAGTTCGTGCGCCTGACCGACGCCCTGGCCGTCACCGGCACCTTCAAGCCGCGCAAGATGGATCTCATCGCCCAGGGCTTCGACCCGGCGGCGTGTGACGGCCCGCTCCATTTCCACGACCGCGAAGTGGGCTTCATCCCCCTGACCGCCGAACTCTACGCCCGCATCCTGAGCGGAGAAGAGCGGCTCTGAGACGGCGCGTGACTCGCCTATATTGTAGGGATCATGAACGAGGAGACGATGCTTTCCGGCGCCGCCCTGATCAAGGATCAGGTGCGGCGCCTGCCTGACGCGCCCGGCGTCTATCGCATGTACGGCGATGACGGCGAGGCGCTCTATGTCGGCAAGGCGCGATCGCTGAAGAAGCGCGTCAGCCAGTACGCCCAGGGCCGCTTTCACACCCAGCGCATCGCCCTGATGGTCAGCCTGACCCAGTCGATGGAGTTCACCCACACCAAGACCGAGACCGATGCGCTTCTGCTAGAGATAAATCTTATCAAGCAGTTGAAGCCGCGATTTAATGTTCTTCTGCGCGACGACAAGAGCTTTCCCGAGATCGTCATCCGCCGCGAACATCCCGCCGCGCAGCTGAAGAAGCACCGCGGCGCCCATTCGATCAAAGGCGACTATTTCGGCCCCTTCGCCAGCGCCGGCGCGGTCAACCGCACGCTCAACACCCTGCAGAAGGCCTTCCTGCTGCGCTCGTGCTCCGACAACGTCTATGAAAGCCGCACCCGGCCGTGTCTGCTGCATCAGATCCGCCGCTGCTCGGCGCCCTGCGTCGGCCTGATCTCGCTGGAGGACTATCAGAGCCTGGTCGGCGAGGCCGAGGCCTTCCTTACCGGCAAGAGCCGCGCGGTCATGGCGCGGATGGGCGCCGAGATGCAGGCCGCCTCCGACGATCTCGAATTCGAGCGCGCCGCCCGCCTGCGCGACCGCATCCGCGCCCTGTCCTCGGTGGCGCAGGAGACCCAGGTCAATCCGCAGACCGTGGACGAGGCCGACGTCTTCGCCCTCGTCGCCGAGGGCGGGTCGGCCTGCGTGCAGGTGTTCTTCTTCCGTGCCGGGCAGAACTGGGGCAACCGCGCCTATTTTCCGCGCGTGGACAAGGCCGATACCGACACCGAGATCATGGCCGCCTTCCTGGGGCAGTTCTACGAGGATCGGCCGATCCCGCGACTGATCCTGGTGAGCGCCGAGCCGGACGAGCGCGAACTGCTGCGCGAGGCCTTCTCGATCAAGGCGCGGCGCAAGGTCGAGATCGCCAAGCCCAGCCGGGGTGAGAAGCGCGAGCTGGTCGACCACGCCCTCAGCAACGCCCGCGAGGCCCTGGGTCGCAAGATGGCCGAGGGCTCGGCGCAGGCGCGCCTGCTGGCCGGCGTCGCCGAGGCGTTCGGGCTCGAGTCCCAGCCCGAGCGCATCGAGGTCTATGACAACTCCCACATCATGGGGACCAACGCCGTCGGCGGCATGATCGTCGCCGGACCGGAGGGATTCCAGAAGAACCAGTACCGCAAGTTCAACATCAAGAATTCCGAGCTAACTCCTGGCGACGACTACGGAATGATGAAGGAGGTTCTGCAGCGACGCTTCAGCCGCCTGGCCAAGGAGGAGGAGGCCGGCGACAATCCGCCGAGGCCCGATCTGGTCCTGGTGGACGGCGGCGCGGGACAGCTCGACGCGGCCCTGGAGGTGATGGCCGACCTCGGCGTCGACGACATCGCCGTCGTCGGCGTCGCCAAGGGCCCGGACCGGGACGCGGGCCTGGAGCGCTTCTTCCTGCCCGGCAAGGCGCCATTCATGCTCGAGCCCAAGAGCCCGGTGCTCTACTACCTCCAGCGTCTGCGCGACGAGGCTCACCGCTTCGCCATCGGCGCCCACCGCACCCGCCGCGCCGGCGAGATGCGGCGCAATCCACTCGACGAGATCGACGGGGTGGGGCCCGGCCGCAAGAAGGCGCTGCTGCACGCCTTCGGCTCGGCGCGCGGGGTCAGCCGCGCCTCGGTGGACGACCTGGAAAAGGTCGAAGGTGTCAGCGGCCCCCTGGCCCAACGCATCCACGACCACTTCCGCAAGGGGGCGTGAGGGCGCCCCCCACCTCTCCCGGCGGGGGGAGGCGGGGTGAGTCCGCTCCCACCATTGACATATTGCAATAAATGTTCTTGAATTGTTCTCCAAACCCTATCAGGGAGAACTGCCGATGACCGACGCCGCCGACCCCCGGCCCGCGCGCTATGCGAACGGCCGCTTTGGTCCGGGCAATCCCGGCCGGCGCCTGGGCGCCCGCGGCCGCTCATCCAACGAAATGGTGCTGAATATGCTTGCGGCGCTCCAGGCGGAGCTGGACGCTGCGGCCGCGCTGAAGAAGGCTCTCGCCGTGGCCCGTCGTCGCCCTCGGACTCGGATCTACGGTGAAACGCCCGTATCCACGGTGATTAACGGTGGATCGCCCGCCGATGCGATTTGCGAGCCCCGGCCTTCGCCCGACAGCGGGATTCTACGGTGAAACGTCCGTATCTACGGTGATTAACGGTCGGAAGCCGGCCGCGTCACGCCGCCGCGCCGTAGGTGAGGGAGACGAACACGTCCTCCAGGTCCGGCTCCTCGGTGCGCAGGTCCTTGATCGGCACGCCGGCGGCGCGCACGGCGGCGATCACCTGCTCGACGCCGGCCTGGGCGGTCTTGAAGGTCACCGCCAGGTCGCCGCCCGGGCGCAGCCGGGCCTCGAACGGCGCCAGGTCGGGCGGGGCGGCCAGCGGTGCCTCCGGCGTCACCACCACCGTGCGGCTGTCCAGACGGCGCAGAAGCTGAGAGGTCGGCTCGCAGGCCACCACCAGGCCGTGATTGACGATGGCGATGGTGTCGCAGAGCTGCTCGGCTTCCTCGAGATAGTGGGTGGTGAGGACGATGGTGACGCCCAGGCGGTTCAGCTCGACCACATAAGCCCACAGCTGGCGCCGCAGTTCGACGTCGACCCCGGCGGTGGGCTCGTCGAGGATCAGCACCGGCGGATTGTGGACCATGGCCTTGGCCACCATCAGGCGGCGCTTCATGCCGCCGGAGAGCTGGCGCACATAGGCGTCGGCCTTGTCGGTCAGGCCGACGGCGGCGAGCAGCTCGTCGGTGCGGCGCTCGCGCTTGGGCACGCCATAGAGCCCGGCCTGGACGTCGAGGGATTCGCGCGGGGTGAAGAAGACGTCGGCGGCGATCTCCTGCGGCACCACGCCGATGGCCGCGCGCGCGTCCCTGGACCGCTCGTCGATGTCGCGGCCCCAGATGGAGACCGTGCCGCTGGTCTTCTTGGTCATTCCGGCCAGGATGTTGATGAAGGTCGACTTGCCGGCGCCGTTGGGCCCGAGGAGACCGAAGATCGAGCCGCGCGGCACGGTCAGGTCCACGCCCTTGAGCGCCTGCGTCGCCGCCATCATGCGCGTGGCGGGATAGGTCTTGGTGAGGGCGCGCGCCTCGATGGCGTAGTCGGGCAGGGTCATGGAAGGTCCGGGCTGATTGACGGAGCGAGCCGCCGCCCTCTACTTAAGGTCCGCCGCCGCCGCGCGCCAACTCCCGCCGTGATTGAACCCTCGACAATGCCCACAGACATTTCCCCCGCCGGGGTCCCGACCCCCGATCCCGCAACACCCGAGGTGGTGGTGGTGCGCAGCCATCGGGTGGCCTGCGACGGCGTTGGCGGCGCCCTGGGTCACCCGCGCGTATGGCTCGAGATGGGCGAAGCCGACTTTGTCGAGTGCAGCTATTGCGATCGGCGCTTCGTGCTGGCCAAGGCCGGCGTGCAGCCCGAGAACGAGTTGACGGCGCCGGGCGTCTACGAGGGTCCCTCCGGCCATTAGGGCCGCCCGCATCCTTTGACGGCTTCAAGCGTTAGTGTGTGTGCGACACCCGTCGCGCAGATGAGGAAACGCCATGAAGTTCCGACAGATCCTGACGGCCAGCGCCGCCGTCATGCTGGTCGCCGGCTGCGCCAGCTACGGCATGGGCGGCGGCTATGGCTACGGTTACGGGCCAACGGCCGACGTGGAATACGATGGCTATTACGACGGCGCCTATGGCCCGATCTATGACGGCTATTGGGGCGACAATGGCGGCTTCTACTACCGCAACTCCGCCAACGGCCGCTATCGTCGCGCTGACGCCGCCCACGTGCGCCGCGACGCCGCGCCCGGCTTCAACCATGTCCACGGCATGGCCCACGCCGCACCGCAACGCGGCGGCGACCACAAACCCGGGTAAGTTTGCGCTAAGTTGCGGCCGTTCCTACCGCGCCACCGACGTAAAGCGGATCGGCACGCGCACCTGTGCGCCGTCCACCGGTCCGCCTTCGTCGGTCCACGGGCTCATCCGCAGGGCGCTCGCCGCCTTGACCGCCGCCTCCGTGAAGCCCAGCCCGGCCGGATCGCCGGCGCCGGCCGCCTGACAGGCGGTGAGGGCGCCATCGGGGCCGACCGTGCAATCCACCACGCCGGTTCCCTCGGTGACGGATTTGGCCGTGGCCTGGGCCGGGAACAGCTCCGCCAGGCGGGCGAATCCCGGGCCGGCCAGCCACGTGGGATCGACGATCCGCTTCTGCTTGAACTCATCGCGGTAGGGCGCGACGAGCCGCATCATGACGTTTGTAGCCATGGGCCGGTGCGTATTCAGAAAGGCCTGGTCAATCCGCATGCGAAACAGGTGCGCCAGGCTCATGGCCGCCTTATCGAAGTCGCGGCCCACCGGCTGCTGATAGATGGCGCGACAATCGCGCAGGGCGCCCTCGCGGGTGAGGGCGCAGTGCAGGACCGCCTCGCCGGCCACGCCGCCGCCGATGTCGGGATAGGCCGCGCCCACATCGGCAAAACTCGGCGCCTCGAGCCAGGGGCCGGTGACGAACTGCTCGTCCTCGCTAATGGAGGTGGCGAAGCCGATCGGCAGATCGAGCTCGGTGATTTTGCCCTCCCCGGGATCGAGCCGGAAGTATTTGGAGAGCCCCAGCGCCGCGGCGCCAAAGCCAGCGCCCGTCGGCGACTCCCGCGACACCGCGCACTTCTCCAGGCGTCCGGTCGACGCCACCTCGCAGTGCAGCACCGCCCGTCCGCCCATGCCTACATTGGCCGCGCCATGCGGATAGGCGGACGAAAACTGGACGCCGTTGGGCCGTTCGATGAACCTGGGCAACGCCGCCAACGGGTCGATCGAATTGATCGGCCCAGCGGCGGCGCTCGACTCGGGCGCCTGAAAGGCGCCGAGCGCCATGGCAAGCGCGATTGCGGCCAGCATTCTTTGCAGAACCCCCTCGACTTCCGGCCGGCGCGCCTGGACGGCCGCCGACTCAAGTAAGCGTGAAGCCTGATGACCTCGCGCTCAGCGCGCCCTATTGTTTGCTCCCCATGTCCGACACACTCGAAGACGCCAGGCTCGAAACGCCACACGCGCCGGCGCCCGATGGCCCCGCTATCCGTCTCTATTTGGTGGACGGTTCGGGATTCATCTTCCGCGCCTATCATGCCTTGCCGCCGCTGACGCGCAAGTCCGATGGGCTGCCGGTAGGCGCCGTGCAGGGGTTCTGTAACATGCTATGGAAGCTTCTGCTCGATATGCAGGCGGCGTCGGACGCGCCGACGCATCTGGCGGTGATCTTCGATCACTCTGAATCGACGTTTCGCAACAAGCTCTATCCCGCCTACAAGGCGCACCGTCCGCCGCCGCCGGAAGACCTCGTCCCGCAGTTCGGCCTTGTCCGCGAGGCGACGCGCGCCTTCGGCGTCGCCTGCCTGGAACAGCCGGGATACGAGGCCGACGACATCATCGCCGCCTATTGCCAGAAGGCTCGCGACGGGGGCGGCGAGGTGGTGATCGTCTCCTCTGACAAGGACCTGATGCAGCTCGTCGGCGACCGGGTCTCCATGCTCGACACCATGAAGAACCTGCGCATCGGCCGGGCGGAGGTGATCGAGAAGTTCGGCGTGCCTCCGGAAAAGGTGGTCGACGTCCAGGCTCTGTGCGGCGACGCGGTGGACAATGTGCCCGGCGCGCCCGGGATCGGGATCAAGACCGCCTCGGCGCTGATCAACGAATACGGCGATCTCGACGCCGTGCTCGCCCGGGCCGGCGAGATCAAACAGGACAAGCGCCGCCAGACCCTGATCGATTTCGCCGATCAGATCCGACTGTCGCGCCAGCTGGTGACCCTCGACACCGACACGCCTCTGCCGGAGCCGCTGGGCGAGCTGGCGGTGGCGCCGCCCGACCCGGCGGTGCTCGGCAAGTTCCTGGAGACCATGGAGTTCCGCTCCCTGGCCCGACGCCTGGGCGAGGCCGGCGCCGCGACGCCCGCCGCGCCCAGGGAGGCGCCGCCGTCCGGGCCGATCGACGTCGCGGCCTATGTCTGCGTGCGCGACCTGGCGACGCTGGGTGACTGGGTCGCGCGGGCGAGCGCCAAGGGCGTCGTCGCCTTCGACACCGAGACGGATTCACTGTCTTCGGCCAATTCAGGCCTGGTCGGCGTCTCCCTGGCGATCTCGCCGGGCGAGGCCTGCTACATTCCGCTCGGTCACGAGGCGGGCGAGGGACTGGCGTTCGACGAGGCGGCCGATCTCGCTCAGATTCCCCTGGCCGAGGCCATCGCGGCGCTGAAGCCGATGCTGGAGGACCCCGCCGTCCTCAAGGTCGGCCAGAACGCCAAGTACGATCTCGCCGTTCTGTCGCGTTACGGCGTGCGCGTGGCCCCGATCGACGACACCATGCTCATCTCCTACGTCCTGGAGGCCGGCCTGCACGGCCACGGCATGGACGAACTGTCGGCGCTGTGGCTCGGCCACCAGCCGATCAGCTTCAAGGAGGTGGCGGGGACCGGCAAGGCGCAGAAGAGTTTCAAGCACGTCGCCCTCGACGCCGCCACGCGCTACGCCGCCGAGGACGCCGACGTCACCCTGCGCCTCTACGAGCACCTGCGCGGGCGCCTGCCGCGCGAGGGCCTGCTGACGGTCTATGAGACCCTGGAGCGGCCGATGCCGGCGGTGCTGGCCGACATGGAATGCGCCGGCGTCAGGGTCGATCCCGACCGCCTGCGCCGGCTCTCGCACGAGTTTTCCCTGCGCATGGCCGAACTCGAGGCCGAAGCGCAGACCCTGGCCGGACGTCCGTTCAACCTCGGCAGTCCCAAGCAGATCGGCGATGTGCTGTTCGGTGAAATGGGCCTGGCTGGCGGCAAGCGCACGGCCACGGGCGTGTGGAGCACCGACGCGGCCGTGCTGGAGGATCTGGCGGTGCAAGGCGCCGCCCTGCCGCGCGTGTTGCTCGACTGGCGCCAGCTCTCCAAGCTGAAGGGCACCTACACTGACGCCCTGGTCGCGGCGGTGCACGGCCGGACGGAGCGGGTGCATACCTCCTTCGCCCTGGCGTCCACCACCACCGGTCGGCTGTCGTCGTCCGATCCGAACCTGCAGAACATTCCCGTCCGCACCGAGGAAGGGCGCAAGATCCGCGCCGCCTTCGTCGCCGAGCCCGGCAATGTGCTGATCAGCGCCGACTACAGCCAGATCGAGCTGCGGTTGCTGGCCCACATCGGCGACATCCCGCAACTGAAACGCGCGTTCCAGGACGGCCTCGACATCCACGCCATGACCGCCTCGGAGATGTTCGGCGTGCCGGTCGAAGGCATGCCGTCGGAGACCCGCCGCCGCGCCAAGGCGATCAATTTCGGCATCATCTACGGCATCTCGGCCTTCGGCCTCTCCAATCAGCTCAGCATCCCCCAGGATGAGGCCGCGGCCTATATCCGCACCTATTTCGAGCGCTTTCCCGGCATCCGCGCCTACATGGACGCCACGAAGGCGGAGGTGCGCGAGAAGGGGTTCGTAAGCACGGTCTTCGGCCGCAGGGTCAACATCCCGATGATCCGCTCCAAATCCGCCGGCGATCGCGCCTTTGGCGAACGGGCGGCGATCAACGCCCCAATCCAGGGGACGGCCGCCGACGTCATGCGCCGGGCGATGATCCGCATGCCGGGCGCGCTCGCCGACGCCGGTCTGAAGGCCCGCATGCTGCTGCAGGTGCACGACGAACTGGTCTTCGAAGCCCCCGAAGCCGAGGCGGACGCCGTCTGCCGCCTGGCCTGCGAGGTGATGGAAAACGCGTCCCTGCCGGCCGTCAGCTTCTCGGTGCCGCTGAAGGTCGAGGCGCGCGCGGCGGCGAACTGGGAGGCGGCGCACTAATTGGCCCCGGCGCCGGAACCGCGCCGGAGCCGAGCCGTTCGCCGAATGGGCAATTTTATGATCGGGAGAGCGTGAGCTTGGACCTGCGACCGACGTCAAATCCCCTGCTTGCCCTTGGCGAAGCCGGCCAGGCGGTCTGGCTGGACTACCTGCATCGCCGCATCCTTGGGGACGGCGAACTGAAGCGTCTCATCGCCGAGGACGGTCTCAAGGGCCTGACCTCCAATCCGGCCATTTTCGAACAGGCGATCGGCGGCGGCGACGCCTATGACGCGAGCCTGGCCGCCCTGCTGAAGCACGGCGACGAAGACATCATGGGGCTCTACGAGCACTTGGCCATCGCCGACATCCAGGGCGCGGCCGATCTCCTGCGCCCGGTCTATGACGCGCTCGGCGGGCGCGACGGCTATGTCAGCCTGGAGGTGTCGCCGTATCTGGCCATGGACACCGAGGCCACGGTGAGCGAGGCCCGCCGGCTGTGGCGCGCGGTCGACCGACCCAATCTGATGATCAAGGTGCCCGGGACCGCGCCCGGCGTCCCGGCGATCCGCAAGCTGATCGGCGAGGGAATCAACGTCAACGTCACCTTGCTGTTTTCGATCGACGCCTACTTGGCCGTGGCCGAGGCGCACATTGCCGGCCTCGAGGCTTTCAAGGCCGCCGACGGCGATGTCTCGCGCGTCCATGGCGTCGCCAGCGTTTTCGTCAGCCGCATCGACGGCCTGATCGACAAGAAGATCGACGCCCGGCCCGCGGGGGACCCGGCGCACGCCTTGCGTGGCAAGGTCGCCATCGCCAACGCCAAGGTCGCCTATCAGCGCTACCTGGAGCTGATCGGGGCGCCCCGATGGGGCGCGCTGGCCGCCGCGGGGGCTTCGCCGCAGCGGTTGTTGTGGGCGTCGACCGGAACCAAGGACCCCGCCTACTCCGACGTCCTCTACGTCGAAAACCTCGTCGGTCCCGACACCGTCGACACCGTGCCGCCCAAGACCCTGGATGCGTTCCGCGACCATGGCGTCGTCAGCGTCTCCCTGACCGCCGATGTCGAGGGCGCGCGTGAGGTGCTGGCGCAGGCCGACGCCCTCGGACTCGACCTGGCCGGCGTCACATCCGCGCTCGTGGACGACGGCGTCGCCAAGTTCGCCGAAGCCTTCGACGCCCTGCTGGGCGCGGTCGCCGGCAAACGCGCCAAGATCCTCGGGTCGGCGCTCAACAGCCAGGACATCCGCCTGCCGCCGGCCCTGCAGGCCGAGGTCGAATCCGCCACGACGCGGGCCGCGCGCGAGGGTTGGTCCCGCCGCCTGTGGGCCAAGGACGCCAGTCTGTGGACCGGTAAGGACGAGGGCCAGTGGCTCGGTTGGCTGGCGGCCGCGTCCGGCGCCGCCGTCGACATCGGCGCGCTGGAGGCGCTCAGCGCCCGCGCAACCGGTTTCAAGCACGCCGTCCTGCTCGGCATGGGCGGATCGAGCCTCGGCCCCGAAGTCCTGGCGACCGTATTCGGTCCGCGGCCCGGACATCCCGACCTGCATGTGCTGGATTCGACCGACCCCAGCCAGATCGCACGCATCGAAGCCGCCATCGATCCCACCGACACCCTGTTCATCGTCTCCAGCAAATCTGGATCGACGCTCGAGCCGGACATCCTGCACCGCTACTTCTTCCAGCGCGTGGAAGCGGCGCTGGGAAAGGACCACGCCGGCGAACGGTTCATCGCCGTCACCGATCCGGGCTCCAATCTGGAAAAGTCCGCGCGCACGGACGGCTTCGCCGAGGTGCTGCTCGGCGATCCGGCCATCGGCGGCCGCTACTCGGTGATGTCCAACTTCGGCATGGTCGCCGCGGCGGTGCTGGGCCTCGACGTGCGCGCCTTCTTCGAGACGGCCAAGGTCATGGCGCGGGCTTGCGGGCCCAGCGCGCCGCCCGCCGCCAATCCAGGCGTGGCCCTCGGCCTCGCGCTCGGCGCGGCCGCGAAGGCGGGTCGCGACAAGCTGACCATTATCGCTTCGAAGGGTTGCGCGCCCCTGGGCGCCTGGCTGGAGCAGCTGGTGGCCGAATCCACCGGCAAGCACGGCCTGGGAGTGATCCCGCTGGACCGGGAGCCAGTCGGCCCGGCGACCGTCTACGGCGACGACAGGTTCTTCGCGATTTTGCATGTGAGCGGCGAGGAGTCGTTCGACGGTCTGGCGGCTTCGCTGGGGTCCGCCGGCCATCCGGTCGTCCGCATCGGGCTGGCGAGCCCGGCAACACTTCCGCAGGAGTTCGTGCGCTGGGAGGTTGCGATCGCCATGGTCGGCGCGGTCCTCGGCATCGATCCCTTCGATCAGCCCGACGTGGAGGCCAGCAAGGTCAAGGCGCGCGCCCTGACCGACGCGATCGAAGCCGGTAACGCCCCGCCCAAGGATCGACCCCTCTTCTCCGGCGATGGCCTCGCCGTCTACGCCGATGGCGAAAACGCCAGGGCCCTGTGCGGCGAGACCGATGGGGCGACGCTGGACGGGTTCCTGCGCGCCCTGTTCAGCCGCGTGGAGGCCTATGACTATGTCGGCCTTCTGGCCTGGATCGACCGCAACGAGGCCAATACGAAGACGCTTCAGCACATCCGTGGCCGCATCCGCGACCGGCTGGGAACAGCCACCGTGCTCGGCTTCGGGCCGCGGTTCCTGCACTCCACGGGGCAGGCCTACAAGGGCGGCCCCAACACCGGCGTCTTCCTGCAGATCACCGCCAGCCCCACCCGCGACCTGGCCATTCCAGGCCGGAAAATCACCTTCGGTCAGGTCGAGGCCGCTCAGGCGCTCGGCGACATGGCGGTGCTGGAGGAACGGGGGCGCCGCGTGATGCGCATCGATCTTGGCGAGGATGTCGCCGGCGGCCTGAAACGGCTGGCGGACGCGGTCGACCACGCGCTCGCCTGACACCTTCGAGGAGCGAGCATGCAATTGGGCGTAATCGGTCTTGGCCGGATGGGCGGCAATATTGTCCGCCGGCTGATGAAAAGCGGCCACACCTGCGTGGTGTGGGATCGTGATCCCGCGCCGGGCCACGCTCTGGCGGCCGAGGGCGCGACGGCGGCGACCAGCATCGAGGACCTCGTCGGCAAGCTCGAGGCCCCCCGGGCCGTGTGGGTGATGCTGCCGGCGGGCGCGCCGACGGACGACACCATCACCCGACTGGGCGAGCTCATGGACAGCGGCGACGCTGTGCTCGATGGCGGCAACAGCTTCTATCGCGACGACATTCGCCGCGCGGCGGCGCTGAAGACGCGCGGCGTCGCCTATGTCGACGTCGGCACTTCGGGCGGGGTGTGGGGCCTGGAGCGTGGCTATTGCCTGATGATCGGCGGCGAGACGGCGGTCGTGGAGCGGCTCGACCCCATCTTCGCCACGCTCGCCCCAGGCCCGGGCGACATTCCCCGCACGAAGCGAGCGTCCAGCGCTGATCCCAGGGCGGAGCAGGGTTACATCCACGCCGGTCCCGTTGGGGCGGGTCACTTCGTCAAGATGATCCACAACGGGATTGAATATGGCCTGATGCAGGCCTACGCCGAGGGCCTGGACATCCTGCGCGGCAAGGGCGGGGAGAGCTCGCCCGAGGCCGAACGCTACGATCTCAACCTCGCCGACATCGCCGAGGTGTGGCGGCGCGGTAGCGTCGTCTCGTCCTGGCTTCTCGACCTGGCCGCCCAGGCCCTGGCCGATCATCCGTCTCTGGACGAATTCACCGGTGTGGTGGCCGACAGCGGCGAAGGCCGCTGGACGGTGGAGGCCGCCGTCGAGGAGGCGGTGCCCGCCGACGTGCTGACCACAGCGCTCTACGCCCGCTTCCGCTCGCGCCAGACCCACACCTTCGGCGAGAAGCTGCTCTCGGCCATGCGCCACGGCTTCGGCGGGCACGTCGAAGAAAAGGCCTGATGGCGGCGACGCTGGTGGTGATGGGCGTGGCGGGGGCCGGCAAGACCACCCTGGCGCGAGCCCTGGCCGCGCGGCTCGACTGGGCCTTCCTCGACGCAGACGATCTGCACCCCGCCGCCAATGTCGAAAAGATGCGGGCTGGCGCCCCGCTCAGTGACGCCGACCGCGCGCCCTGGCTCGAGGCGGTCGCCGGCTGGATCGATGCGCGCCTTGAGGCCGGCGAGGACGCGGTCGTCGCCTGTTCGGCGCTCAAGCGGCGCTATCGCGCGGCGCTGACCGCCGGCCGTCCGTCGGTGCGGATCGTCTATCTGGAAGGCTCGGCCGACCTCGTCGCCGCGCGCATGGCCGAGCGCCGGGGCCACTATTTCCCGGCCTCGCTGATCGCCAGCCAGTTCGCCGCGCTCGAACCCCCGACGCCGGAGGAACACGCCATCGTCGTCGACATGGCCCCGCCGGTGGAGGTGCAGGTCGGCGAGGTGGTGGCGGCGATGGAGGAACGCGGGCCGCGGCATGGCGCGGTCCGTTGAAATACGTATCATGATGTGATACATTCCTGGGGTGGGAGCAGGGCTTGGCGATCCAGGGCTTCGGAGACGCGTGGTCGGAGGCGATTTTCCACTCGCGCCCGCCTGGCAAAGGATTTCCCTCCGATCTCGTTCGGCGGGTGAAGCGGAAACAGGAGATGTTGGGCGCCGCGGTCGAATTGAAGGATCTGCTCGCGCCGCCCGCGAACCGGCTGGAGGCGTTGAGCGGCGATTGGGTGGGTCAGCACTCGATCCGCGTGAACGATCAGTTCCGGCTGTGTTTCGTCTGGACCGCCAAGGGGCCGTCCGAGGTTGAATTTGTCGATTATCACTAGGGCAACAGGATGAACGCGCTCGACCCCGTGCATCCAGGCGAAATCCTGGAAGAGGAATTCATCAAGCCGCTCGGGCTTTCCGCCTACCGCATGGCGGCGATGCTGCACGTGCCGCGCACGCGGATCGAACGTCTGGTCCGCGGCGAGACGCCTGTCACCCTCGATACGGCGCTCAGACTCGCGCGGCTGTTCGGCACGACAGCGCAGTTCTGGATCAATCTCCAGACGCGATACGACTTGCTAACGCGCGCGCCGGCGCTGGAGGCGGAGCTGCAATCGATCGAACCGCTCGCGACCGCGTGATCAACAGAGGGCTCGCCTAGATCCCCGCGTACCATTCGTAGCCGCGGTCTTCCCAGAAGCCGCCGCGGCCGCCGTGGATGCGGTCCAGCCGGTCGACGGCCTCGATCCGCATGACATATTTGGCCTGTTTGTAGCCGAGCTGCCGTTCCACCCGTAGGCGCAGCGGGGCCCCGTGCGCCACCGCCAGCGGCGCCCCGTTCATGGCGTAGGCCAGGATGGTCTGGGGGTGGAAAGCGTCGAAAAGATCGATGCTCTCGTAATAGACGCCGCCCTCGCCCGGGCCGCCCAGATTGTCGGCGCAGTGGAAGACCAGGTAGCGGGCGTCCGGCGCCAGCCCCACCCGGCGCAGGACCTGGGCGAGCGGGACGCCGGTCCAGCCGCCGATGGCGCTCCAGCCCTCCACGCAGTCGTGGCGGGTGATCTGGGTGCGCGACGGCATGGCCTTGAGCTCCGCCAGGCTGAAGCTCATCGGCGCGGCGACGAGGCCGTCGATCATCAGCCGCCATGAGGCGAAGTTATCGGCAAGCAGGGTCTGGTAGGCGTCCGACGTCGGCGCCAGCGAGCCGTTGGCCTTGAACACCCGTGAAATGTCCGAGGCCTTGAACTCCCGCGCCAGCGGCTGTCCGGAAAGGAGCAGGCGCTGGGCGTGGTAGGTCAGGTCCTGGCCATGGCCGATGAAGCTCTGGAAAGACGGCGAGCCGGTGAGGCGGTCGCAGCCCGACAGCAGCAGGCCGCCCAGACCGGCCCCCAGAAAGCCGCGCCGCGACGCCCCGGTCATCGATGCTTCTCCATCGGGACGACGTAGCGGCCGGTGATCATCGAGCGGATCTCGTTCCAGGCCCCGGCCAGGACCACCTCGACCAGGTGGACGATGACGAAGAGGACGATAAGATTGGCGGTGATGAAGTGGATCGCCCGCGCCGACTGCCGGCCGCCGAACAGCGTCGTGAGCCACGGGAGCGCCGCGTCGACGCCGGGCGACATGGTGAGGCCCGTCAGCACCATGGCGGGCAGCAGCAGGGCGATCACGGCCACATAGGCCAGCTTCTGCAAGACGTTGTAGCGCTTGGCCTCCTCGCCGACGGGATGCTTGAGGCGGACGTGATTGACGAAGCTGGTCCACATATTGCGGGGCGCGAGATCGCGGCCTGTCGGCGCAATGTCGCGGCGCAGATGGCCGTTCACCAGGCCGATCAGCCAATAGGCCGCGCCGTTGATCACGAAGAGCCAGGCGAGGAAGAAGTGCCAGCGCCGAGCGGTTGCGAGATCGCGGCGCGCCGGCAGGGTGGCCCAGCTGGGAAAGCCCTGGACCTGCCAGTGTCCGTCCGGCCCCCGCGACAGGCCGAGCAGGCCGGTGGTGGTGATTTCTCCGCCGCCGATGCGGGCGACGCCCCGCGCGCCGCCGCCCGCCGTGTCGATGGTCAGCTCCAGCCACGGTTGGTCGAAGTCGGCCCCGGCCTGGCCCCAATAGAGGCGCGGATGGGCGTTGAAGATGTTGAGGCCGCTCATCAGCAGCAGGCTGATGACGATGACGTTGATCCAATGGGTGATCCGGACGGCCACGCCGTGGCGCCGGACGACCTCGCGCTTTGGAGCGGCCGGCGCGAGATCCGATGTCACGGCGGTCATGCCTCTAGCCCCGCGTGGCCGCGAGGATGGGGCCGCCACGACCGGCCTGCACCAGCACGGCGTTCAGTAGGCCGGGGGTCGCCGGGGGTAGGGCGAAGACCTTGGCTGCGCCGTCCCAGCGTCCGAGGCGGACCAGGGCGCGCACCACGTCGCGATGGAGAAGGGTGCGCCCGGCGTTCTCGCCGCGCTGAATCGGAACCATCACAATGCGCGGATCGTAGCGCGCCAGCCAGACATCCGCGCCGCCCATGGGCGCCTTGCCGGCGCCCACCATCACCTTGCCGCCCCGCGCGACCAGCGTGGGGCCGCCCGAGCCTCGGTCGCCGGCGCTGAGCAGGCCGCGCAGCTTGGCGGGGTCGATCCCGTCGCCGTCGCGGCGGCCGTTGACGACCACCTGCGGCGTGAACACCCCCGAATGACCAAGCCCGTGGGCGTAGTCCCACTGCCGGGCGGTGAACACCGGCGAGGCGAAGGTGTCCTTCCAACCGAGTTGGTCCCAGTAGGTGACCCCGAAGGAGAGCGTCAGGAGGTCGGGCCGGTCGGCGAGGGCCATGACATTGGCGTCGGCGGGCGGACAGGACGAGCAGCCTTGGCTCTGGAAGAGTTCGACCACTTCGGGGTGGACGGCGTCCGCCGTCCGGGCGGATCCAGCCCACGCCATGGCGAGGACGGCCGACAGATGCAGGGGCCAGCGGTTCATGCGCCCTAGTTCGCCGCCGGATCGCGGCCGGTTACAAGTCATCACAAGCGCGTCATGTCGCCTTACGCCCCATGGAGGTCAAACGGGCGTCATGTTCCTCTGGCAAAGACGTCGGGCTCACAGCCGCCGAGACAAGGCGGGAGCGTCTCCAGCGAACGGGGGGAGTGGAGCCTAGTTATGGTGCGCGTCATCGTCGTCGAACCCCTCGCCCACGGCTGGGCCGTCAGACAGCCCTCGGTCGACAACTCTCAAGTGTTCGCCAGTGGGGCGAAGGCCGAGGATGCGGCGCGGCGGTTGGGCGCGCGTCTGGCGACGGCCGGCGTGGCGGCGGAGATCCAGGTTTATCTGCGGGGCGGCGCGCTCGGCGGCCGGTTTCTGTGCACGGCAACCTAGCGGGTCCGACTCGGAATCAGACTCAGGCGCGCCTCAGCGACGAGGGCGGTAGGGCGCCCGGCGCGCGGGCCCGGTCGAGGCGGCGGCGTCGCGATGGCGGAAGATCAGACGTCCGCGGGTCAGGTCGTAGGGTGTCATCTCCACGGTCACCCGATCGCCCACCATGCTGCGGATGCGGTTCTTGCGCATCTTGCCGGCGGTGTAGACCAGGATGATCTGGTCGTGCTCGAGCCGGACGCGGAACTGCCCGCCCGGCAGAATTTCGTCGATCACGCCTTCCAGTTCGAGGGCTTCTTCCTTGGCCATGTAGCTCCTTAGGTCCGCGCGCGTCAGCCACAGGGCGCGGCCGCGATAAGTTCAAATACGTCAAATAGTCAGAGAAGGGCGGAAGTCAGGTCCAGGCTCGATCCGAAACCGAGCGAAGGAGAGCAACCGAACCGAGGTCGATATTTGATCGCCCAGCATAGAAGTTGTTCCATGGAACAACAAGCTTGGCCGACGGTGGGTAGTTGGTCAGTTCGAAATCCGCGTGTGCACGAATCTGGCAATGAGCGCTCCCGCCACACCGCCGAGGACTCCAAAGAGCAACGCCCAGAACGCAACGACCGGAAGCGCAAAAGCCAGCACCATAGTGCAGGCCTCTCCGCCCTTGCCCTCATGACAGAACCCTGGGGGAGAAGCGATTTGAGCGATTTGATGCCAAGACCAGAAGAGCGAACCGAGGATTGCGACGACGAACCCTGCAACGCCACCAAGGAACGTTACGGCGGACGCTGGCAATTTCATGCGACCTGCCGCCTTTTGTCAGGGGTGCGCTTCATCAGCTTAGCCTTTCGGGCTTCGAACCGCTCCACAATGTCCCCCATCGTCCAGTGCATGTCCACGGCGTTCGCGACCTCGGAACGGGGCCTCGACAGTCCGCCCTTCGGCGACGATTATCGGCGCGCGGACGATCTGGTCCGGGGTGGGGACCTCGATGTTTCAACGTATTCTTCTGGCCTACGACGGATCGCTGGAAGGGGCGGTGGCGCTCAGGGAAGGCACGCTGCTCGCCAAACGGATGGGCGCGAAGGTCTTCATCCTGTCGGTGGTTCCGGAAGCGGCCAGCCTGCGGGTGGCCGAAGGGGTTCACGGCGGTATCATCGCCCAGCAGATGGATAGCTATGAGGCCCTGCTGCAAAAGGCCGTCGCTCGCCTGAAGGAGTTCGGCTTCGATCCGGTGGGCCGGCTGGTGACCGGCGATCCCGCCCGGCAGATCGGCAAGTTCGCCAAGGAGGTCCACGCCGACCTCGTGGTCGTGGGCCATCGGCAGCGCAGCATGATCGAACGCTGGTGGTCCGGCGGTTCGGGCTCGTTCATCAGCGACTATCTCCATTGCAGCCTGCTGATCGCCCGCAATGTCGTCAGCGACGCGGCCTTCGAGGCGGCGCTGCACGCCGACGGGGCGCACACCGCTCACAAGCAGGGCGTCTAGGACATGACTGAGCGCGTGGCCGTTATCACCGGCGGATTGGGCGCCCTCGGCGCCGCGGTCGCGGCGGCGGCGCGGGCGCGCGGGCTGCGCACGGCCGTGATCGACAGCGCGCCGGCGCCCGGCGCTTCAGACGAGGCGTGGGTCCTGGCCGGCGTCGACCTGACCGACGCCCGGCAAGCGGGTGAGGCGATGGCGGCGGTGACATCGCAGTTTGGACGCATCGACGCCCTGCTCAATATCGCCGGAGCCTTTCGCTGGACGACGCTGGAGGACAGCGATCCAGACGTGTGGGGGCTGCTGTTCCGGATCAACGTTCAGACCGCGGCCAACGCCACGCGCGCGGCCCTGCCGGCGCTGCGGGCGGCGCCCGCCGGGCGCATCGTCAATGTCGGCGCCCGCGCCGCCGAGCGGGCCGACGCCGGCATGGGCCCCTACGCGGCTTCGAAGTCCGGCGTGCACCGGCTGACCGAGAGTCTCGCAAAGGAGCTCGAGGCGACGGCGATCACCGTCAACGCCGTCCTGCCCTCGATCATCGACACGCCTCAGAACCGCGCCGACATGCCCAGCGCGGACTTCGATCGCTGGGTGAAGCCGACCGATCTCGCCGAGGTCATTCTGTTTCTCGCCTCGGATGAAGCGCGGGCGGTCACCGGCGCGCTGGTCCCGGTGGCGGGCCGGATCTGACCCGGCGGGGTTACAGGGCCGCCTGGGCGGACATCACCTGCCGACCATCGCCGGCGAAGGCTCCGAGTTCGACGGCCTCGTCCGCCCCGCGCAGCACGAGGTGAAGCGCCTCGCCGGCGATGGCCGGTGAAGCCCCTCGGAAGGCGAAGCGCGTCAGGGCGTTGTCGCCGAAATGACGCTGGGCCAGGTCCAACAGCAGGGTGGCGGTCAACGGTCCCTGCACCACCAGGCCGCGATAACCCTCGTCGCCGCGGGCATAGGGCGCGTCGTAGTGGATGCGGTGGCTGTTGAAGGTCAGCGCCGAATAGCGGAACAGCAGCGCCTCGCTCGGCGTGATCGCGCGATGCGCGTCCCATCCGGTGGGATCGAAATTTCCGCCGACCGGCGGCGGGGGAACCGGCGGCGCGCCCGCCGGCGCGGCGTCGCGATAGACGATCGACTGCGTCTCGCGCACCGCCAGGGTCTCGCCGGCGAAGGTTTCGTGCTCAACCTCCACGAAGACCAGCCGCCCCGAGCCGCCTTGCTTCTCGGTCACCGACGCCACCCGCGAGTGGCGCGCCACGCCGTCGCCGGGCCGCAGCGGCGCGTGGAACTCGATCTTGCTCGACGCCCACATGCGACGGGGCAGGGGGACGGGGGGAAGAAAACTCCCCGGGCTGTCGTCGCGCAGCGGATGCCCGTCCGGGCTGAGGCGGCCCGTCGGCGCGTCAGGCAGGCAGAGGCACCAGTGGAAGGCCTGCGGCAGGGCCCCGTCCGCCGGCGCGGCGCGATCGAGGGTGGCGAGCCAGCGCGCGGCCAGGCCCTCGTCGACGCGGTCCGTCTGGGTTCGCTTTCGGTCGACCCACGCCTGCCATTCGCTCATCGATTGCCCCTTCGCTCAGGCGACGCCGACGACGCCGGCGTCGATGAGGCGGGCGATCTCGCCCGAGGACAACGACAGGCGATCGGCCAGGATCTCTTCGGAATGCGCGCCGTTGCGCGGGGCGGGGCGGGGGGGCTGTCGTTCTAGCTGCGGAACGGTGGCGAAGGCCCCGGCGGCCGGATAGGCGACGCCGCTGGGGTTTTCCGTCGCGCAGAAGATCGGGTTGCCCGTGACGAGGTCCGGGTCGCGGGCGGCGTCGAGCATGGTGCGGTAGGCCGAATGCACGATGCCGCCGGCGTCGAAGGCGGCGGCGAGGTCGGCATGGCCGCGCGCCGCGATCGCCGCCTCGAACAACGGATAGAGCGCGTCGCGATGGGCGAAGCGCAGGCCGTCGTCCCTGGCGAAGTCGACGCCGCGCTCGGCTTGAATGGCCGCCACAGCCCCGCCGAGGTTCAGGGCGGAGACGAGGTTCGACCACTGTCGGGGCGTCACGACCACGATCATGGTGCGCACGCCGTCCCGGGTCACGAAATCGCGTCCGAACAGCCCATAGACGGCATTGCCCAGCCGCGGTCGGTTTTCTCCGGTGGTGAGCACCTCGGCGATCCCGCCGAGATTGGCCACGGTGCCGATGGCGACATCCGACAGCGGGATGCGCACCTCCGCGCCTTCCCCCGTCGCCGCCCGGCGCTGGATCGCGGCCAGGAGGGCGAAGGCGGCGTAGGCGCCGGAGAGCAGGTCCCAGGCCGGCAGCACATGATTGACGGGATCCGGCCCGGCGCCGGTCATCATCGGATAGCCGACGGAATTGTTGACCGTGTAGTCGAGGGCGGGCGAGCCGTCGGCCCAACCCATCACTCGCACCGTGATGAGGTCTGGTCGTCCCGTGGCCAGGATCTCATGCGACAGAAAACCGGACACCGGAAAATTGGTGATGAACTGTCCGGTGGTGCGCACCAACCGCTGTAGCAGATCGCGCCCCTCGGGCCTGCCAAGGTCCAGCGCCACCGATTTCTTGGCGCGGTTGAGGTTCTCCCAATAGAGGGAATCGTTGTTGGCGGTCACCGGCCAGCGCCGGAAGTCCGGTCCGCCGCCGATCTGGTCGACGCGGATCACCTCCGCGCCCAGCTGCGCGCAATAGAGCCCGGCGGTGGGCGACGCGACGAACGACGACGCCTCGATCACCGACAGGCCGCGGAGCAAATCATACATTGGGTGACGGGTCCCCCGTGAAGTTCGGCGGTCGCTTCTCGCGGAACGAAGCCAGCCCCTCCTTGGCCTCCGGGCCGCCGAATCCCAGCATCTCCAGGGCCAGGGAGGCGTCGAACGCCGGCCCAGCGGAGCGCAGCCAGTTGTTGAGGGCGTGCTTGGTCCATCGGATCGCGGACGGCGCGCCGTTGGCGAGCCGGATGGCGATGTCGAGGGCGGCCTGCTGGAGCTTGTCGTCGTCGACCGCAAGAGAGACGAGCCCGATCCGTTCGGCTTCCTCGCCGCTGATCGGCTCGCACAGCAGCAGGTGGTATTTGGCCTTGGCCATGCCGCAGAGCAAGGGCCAGAGGATGACGGCGTGGTCGCCGGCCGTGACGCCCAGGCGCGTATGCCCATCCAAGATGCGAGCGGTCTTGGCGGCGATCGAGATGTCGGCCAGCAGGGCGGCGACCAGCCCAGCCCCGACCGCCGGCCCGTTGATCGCCGAGACGATGGGTTTGGCGCAGTCGAGGATGTTGTGAACCAGGTCGCGGGCCTCCTGCCACGTCCGCACGCGCGCATCGAAGTCGGAGATCAATTCCTCGATCAGCGCGAAGTCGCCGCCGGCCGAGAACGCCCGCCCGGCGCCGCAGAGAAGCACGGACCTGACCTTGGGGTCCGCATGGACGTCCCGCCAGACCTCGGCGATCTCGCGGTGCCCGTCTCGGTCGAGGGTGTTCAGGCGCTCGGGCCGGTTGAACGTCAGCCGCAGCACGCCATCGGCCGGCCAGTCGCTCTCGAACGCGGTGTATTTCGAATATCGGTCGGTCACGTCGTTTCCCTGATCTTCATGTCGATTCAGCTTGGCCGAAACCTTCCAATGGGTCGAGCGGCGCCGGGCGTATGAAACTCCGCTGCGGGTGGTTGGCGGCCGCCGCTCGGATGGGCCTATGAGTTCGATCATCCGGAGGTAGGACTGTCCATGCCTGACCAGCCATCCCTTCCTGGCTTCGAACCGGAGCCGCCGTCCCGGCCGACAGACCGGTTGTTCCTCGGCGCTTTCCTTGACCTGGGCGCGGCCGAACGGGCCGCCAACCTGTCTCGGGATCTGCGCAAGGAACTTGGCTTGAGAGGCCGGCCGCTTGCGCCGGAGCGTTTACACATCACCTTGCATCACATCGGCGACTATCCCGGCCTGCCGTCTCGGATCGTGGAGGCCATTTGCGACGCGGCGGCCACGGTCCGGGCGGCCCCGTTTGAGGTCGAATTCGACCGGGTTGCGAGTTTCGCCGGCAGGCCGGGCAATCGGCCGCTCGTCCTGCGCGGCGACGACGGTCTCGCCGAACTGATGAAATTTCAACGCATCCTCGGCGCGGCGATCACCCGGGCCAAGGTCGGTCGTCCTGTCGCATCGCAGTTCACGCCGCATGTGACCCTGCTCTACGACGATGCCCAGGTCGAGGAGCGGGCCGTGGAGCCGATCCGCTGGACCGTGAACGAGTTCATCCTGGTGCAAAGCCTGCTCGGCCAGACGCGCCACATCCCGCTGGCGCGATGGGCGCTCGGCGACTGACGGTTCGGCGATTGGCCGCGGATGTCGAGCTGCGGCCTCCCCTCGCACGACTTCGGCCGGGAGATCGGCCAACAGATCGGCCAGGACCTCGGCCAACCACCTCGAAACATCTTTTCGAACATGATATTAGTCGGTCAGCCGCCGCCAAAAAGATCGGCCAAAATGACCCTTGAAGCGCCCAGCCGGATTGAACCGGCCCGGCTCGATGCGCCCACGGCGGAGATCGCCGACGTGATCGCCGAGCTGACCGCGGCCGCGGCGACCCTAGGCCGGGCCCTGCATCCGCGCACCGCCGCCAACCTGGCAGACCTCGTGCGCCTGATGAACACCTACTACAGTAACCTCATCGAAGGGCACGATACCCGGCCGCGCGATATCGAGCGCGCGCTTGCTGGGGAGTTGGATCAGGAGGAGGGGCGCCGGAACCTGCAGCTCAAGGCTGCCGCCCACGTGCGGGTCCAGGCCCGGATCGACCGCCTGGTGGCTGAGGGTGCATTGCCCCCGCCGGCTTCGTGCGACTTCCTGCGCTGGGTGCATGGCGCCTTCTACGGGGACGCGCCGATGGCCATGCTGACAATCAGGGCCAACGACCGCGAGATCAGGATGACGCCTGGCCCGTGGCGCAATCGGCCCGAAGAGGACGTGACAGTGGGGCGCCACCAGCCGCCGTCCAGCGGCCGCGTCGAGGGCTTCATTCATCACTTCGAGGAGCGGTTCCGCTTCGATCGCATGGGCAAGGCGGCGCAGATCATGGCCATTCCGGCCGCCCATCACCGCTTCAACTACATCCACCCGTTTCCGGACGGGAACGGCCGCGTGAGCCGGCTGATGAGCCACGCGATGGCGCAGGTCGCCGGCATCGGAGCGCACGGCTTGTGGTCGATTTCACGCGGCTTGGCCCGTGGCTTGGAGAGCCGCGGCGACTACAAGCGCATGATGGACCATGCCGACACGCCTCGGCAGGGCGACCGCGACGGGCGCGGCAATCTTTCGGAGGTCGCCTTGATCGACTTCACTCTCTGGTTCCTCAGGGTCTGCCTCGACCAAGTGACCTTCATGTCCGGTCTCTTCGACCTCGATGGCTTGGCGCGGCGGCTGCGCGCCTATGTCGAGCGCGATCCCGTGCTGAAGCCGCAAGCCGCCAGGCTGCTCGAGGAGGCCCTGATGCGCGGGGAATTCGAGCGCGGCGATATCGGCCGGATCACCGGCCTGCCGGAACGCACCGCGCGCCGCGAGCTCGGGCGCCTGATCGACCTCGGTATCTTGGCTTCAGACACGCCGAAGGGGAAGGTGTCGCTGCGGTTTCCCACACATGCGCTGGAGGATCTCTTCCCGCGGCTCTAGGCTATCCATCGTGGCAAGCGGATGCCCAGCCGGCAGCGGCACTTGGGCTCCGAACAACTGCGCTTTGTGCGGAGTTCGCAATGGCCAGGTGTCTTCGACCGCGGCGTCGGTAACGTCCTCCCAAGCGCCCGAAACGTCAAACCGTCCGGTGGTCTCAATATCCAAGGTGAAGTTGTCGTCCGCGAAGCGCGCGTGGGTTTCACCCAACTTGCGATCGAGCACCTGCACGAGCGGAACATGCGCGCGCTCCTAGTCCATCAAAACATCCCAGGTCAGTTCCGTTATTTGGCGAGCGCTCTGGCTCGGATAGCCATATTGGCCAGTCACGCTGACCTGAGGGCCGTAGCCGGCGCGAGCCTGAACATAGCCTTCGTCGTCGGCGCGCAGCTGGGCGCGTAAGGTGGGATTGGTTTTGACGTGACCCCCTGAAGCTCCTCCAAAAATAGCTAGAGTCCGACCCACGGAGAAGGGACGGACGGATGAAATTCTCGCTGACGGACCGTCCCTTGCGACGAACCTGAACCCGCCAGCTGCCGGATTTTTGTTTGAGGATCGAGGCCATTTTCGCGGTGCAAATTCGGTGCAATGAGGTGTCGAACAGGGGCGAAAAACGACGTGTTTTGGCGTACGAACGGGCGCCGATCGCCTTGATCAACCACTTGAGATATAACGGAAAAAGATTGGAAAATCAAGCCTATAGGCTGGCTATTGCACCTATGATGGACTGGACGGACCGGCATTGTCGGGCCTTCCATCGCACCTTCACGCGCCGGGCGCTGGTCTACACCGAGATGCTGACCGCCCCCGCGATCCTGCACGGCGATCGCGCCCGGCTGCTGGCGTTCGGGCCGGCGGAGCATCCCCTGGCGCTACAGCTGGGCGGCGCCGAGCCGGCGGCCCTGGCCGCCGCCGCGCGCATCGGCGAGGACCTTGGCTACGACGAGATCAACCTCAATGTCGGCTGCCCGTCCGATCGCGTGCAGGGCGGCAACTTCGGCGCCTGCCTGATGCGCTCGCCGGAGCTGGTCGCGGAATGCATGGCCGCCATCGGCGCCGCCGTCAGCGTCCCCGCGACGGTCAAGTGCCGTCTGGGCGTGGACGATCAGGATCCCGAGGAGAGCCTCTACGGCCTGGTCGATCGCTGCGCCGCCGCGGGGGTGACACGCTTCATCGTCCATGCGCGCAAGGCCTGGCTCGAGGGGCTGTCGCCGAGGGAAAATCGCGAGATCCCGCCCCTAGACTACGGCTGCGTCTATCGCCTCAAGGCGGCGCGCCCCAATCTCACCATCGTCATCAACGGCGGCGTCGCCTCGCTCGACGAAGCCGAGGCTCATCTCGCCCGCGTGGACGGGGTGATGATGGGACGCGCCGCCTATCACACCCCGGCCATCCTCGGGGCCGCGGACCGCCGCCTGTTCGACGGCGGCGCGCCGGACGTGTCGGCGGCTGAGGCCGTGACCCGCTACCTGCCCTATGTGCGCGCCGAACTGGCGGCCGGGACGCGCCTGGCCGCCATGACGCGCCACATGCTGGGCCTGTTCCACAGCGCCCGCGGCGCTCGCGCCTGGCGGCGCATCCTGACTGTCGAATCCATTGCGCCCGGCGCGGGCGTCGAGGTCATCGAGCGGGCCCTCTCCGCGGTGACCGACGCCGCCCTCGAACCCGCCTAGCGGCCGAAGGCGCCGAGCTTTTCAGGCCGGATGCGGCCCCGGCGCGCGGGCAGGGCGGCCATGATCGTCGCCCGTTCCGCGTCGGTGAAGCCCGACCAGCGCGCCACCTCGTTCAAGGTTCGGTAGCAGCCCAGGCACAGGCCGCTCTCGCCGTCGACCACACACACCTGCACACAGGGCGTGGCGACCGGTTTGGGGGGCGCGCTCATCGGGTCCCTATGACCCGCTCGACCGCCGGCGCGCAAGCCGCATTCGACGACGGATTTCGCCGCAATTCGCCACAAGAATTACGCATATTTAATTAGATTACGTTGAAGATTACAAACTCTCAATATTTCCGATTCGTGACGTCGAATATTTATTCGAATTAATTTGAACTGATACGCCCTAGAGGAGCACTGTCTGTGTTGTCCAATACATGGAGGAACGGGACATGTCAGCTCTTCGCACCGCAGTCGCCGCCGTCGCAATGCTTGCCGGCGTCGCCACCTTGGGCACCGCCGCCGTGGCGTCGGATGCTCATCTCACCGACTCGCAATACATCGCCGCCGCCCACTGCCAGGGCCTGTTCGATTCGCATTCGCTCGGGCCCGTTGACGCCTCGGGCATCAATTCGCTGGTCAAGTCCGAAGGCGCCTATCGGACCCCCGACGTGCTGGATCGCGCCGACAACGCCAAGACCGACGCCATGGGCAAGGCCAGTCGCGCCGGCGCCCTGGCCAGGTCCGGGCTCGTCGCCGAGCGTGACGGCGCCTGCCAGGTGTGGGCCAAGGCCGGAAACGCCGGCACCGCCTCTCGCTGACGCTCGGAGCCGCCCCGTTTCACGGGGCGGCGCCTAGAGCCTGATGCGTTCGCACGGGACAGATGCGAACGTTGAATCAGGCTCTACACTTTTGACTCTAGAGCAAATCATCCCCGTTCGGACGATGCCGTCTGAACGGGGTTTGCTCTAGCCGGTCAGGTCGAAGTCCATCACCAACGGCAAGTGGTCGGAGGCGACCCGCGCGAGCGGCGAGCTTCCGACGCGCACCGATCGGACACGGATTCCGCTACTGACGAACAGGTGGTCGATGCGCAGCATCGGCATGCTGGCGGGAAAGGTCGCCGCCCGCGGTTCCGCCGCGGGCCGCAGGCCGTGAGCGTTGCTGAGGCGCGCGGCCAGGGTACGGTGCGCCACGGTGCGCTGGGTGGCGTTGAAATCACCGACGAGGATCAGCGGCAGGCGCGGATTGACCGCGCCCAGCCAGGCGTCGCCGGCGAGGGCCGCGGCCTGAAGCTGCTGCTCGCGCGGGACCAGCCCCAGATGGGTGTTGATCACCTGTAGCTCGCGCCGGCCGCCCAGATCGATCGCCACCCACAGGGCGCCGCGCGGCTCCAGCCTTGGAATGCGCGCATAGCCGGGCAGGGGGCCGGCCTTGATCAGGCGTTCGGGGCGGTCGGTGAGGATGGCGTCGCCATACTGTTCCTCTTCCACACGCAGCGCGGCGTTGAAATGCGAGACCATGCCCAGGCGCTTCGCCAGGCCGTGGGCCTGATCGACCCCGTCGGTGCGAGCGCGCCCGACATCCACCTCCTGCAGCGCCACGATGTCCGGCGCCTCGGCCGCGATCACCTGGGCCACGCGGGCGACGTCGAGCCGCCGGTCGGCGCCGACGCAGCGATGGACGTTGTAGGTGAGGATGCGAAACATGCGGGGCCCTTGCTAAGTGACCCTCGCAGCATTTCGCGCTTAAATGAAATACCGATAAGACGCGCCTGGGGCGGTTCAGCCATGATCATCACGATCGACGGATTTAAGAGATTTCGCGCGTGTAAACGGCGCGCGGCGCGGCGCGGTCGCGGCCAGTCGGTGGTGAGAGGTTCGTGACCAACGAGGCCTTTGCGCGCGTTAAGATCGACCAGCAGCTCAAGGACGCCGGTTGGGATCTGACCGACGGCGTCAGCGTTCGCTATGAATACTCGTTCGATGACGGCGGTCGCGCCGACTACGCCCTCTTCGACCGCCAGGGCCGTGGCCTTGCGATCCTGGAAGCCAAGCGGACAACGCTGAGTCCGGGTGAAGGCGAGGTTCAGGGGCGTCGCTATGCCGAACAGTTGGGCGTGCCTTACATTTTCCTATCCAACGGCGAGGAGATCAGGTTCTGCGACGCCGGCCAGGACGCCCATTTTCGCCGCGTCGAAACGGTCTTCAGCCAGGACGATCTCGCCCGACGCAAGGCCGTTCGGGAGCTGAGGCGCAGCCCTCTCGACATACCAATAGATACCCGCATCGCCGGCGACGGCGGACGGGTGCATCAGACGGCGTGCATCGACGTCCTTTGCCGGGAGATGGTCGCCGGTCGCCGAAAGATGCTCGTGGAAATGGCCACGGGGACAGGCAAGACGCGTATGGCCGCGGCGTTGATGAAGCGGCTGTTCGAAGCCAACTGGATCACACGTGCGCTGTTCGTCGTCGACCGCACCACTCTCGCCGTGCAAGCCGAGGACGCCTTCGCCGAGCACCTGCCTTACCTTCCCTGCTACCGCGTTCCACGCGTCGGCCGACGCTTCCAGGACGAAAAGCGCATCACCATCGTCACCCTGCAGACGCTGGTGAACGAGTATGAGAATTACACCTCCGGCTACTTCGACCTCATTGTCATCGACGAGTGCCATCGCAGCATCTACGGCCAGTGGCGGCGCGCCATCGACCACTTTGACGGCGTCAAGATCGGGCTGACCGCGACTCCGTGCGTCATGCGCGATGCGCCGGACGTGGACGAGGAGGATCGCGCCGCGATCCGCGACACCATGCGCTTCTTCGAGGTCGCGCGGCCGACCTATAGCTACTCCATGTCCGAGGCCATCGCCGACGGCCACCTGGTCCCTTACGAAATCTATCGCGCCATGACCGTCCGCACTGGTGCGTCCGAAGGCTTCACGGTCTCACGTGGCGAGATCGATTGGGCCGCCATGGACGAGGCGACACGCGCGGAACTCGAGGCTTTGTTCGCCGGCCAAGAGGTGCTGGTGGTCGACCCCACCGCGCTTGAGCGCAAGTTCACCATCCCTGAGCGCAACCGCGCCATGGTGCGCGAATTTCGCGAGGTCCTGGAGAAAGGCTACACCGGGCCGAACGGTGTCCGCAGGGCGCCCGACCCCGGCAAGACCATCGTCTTCGCTGTCAGCAAGCGTCATGCGGAGACCGTGGCGCGAATGTTCGATGACGTCTTCGCCGACAAGAAACCCAGCCCGACGGTTCGCTACGCCGACTTCGTCGTCTCGGGCCTCGGTCCGGAGGACAGTGTCGATGGCCCGGCCAAGATTAAGCGCTTCAAGAAGGAGGAGTTTCCTCAGATCCTGGTCAGCGTGAACATGCTCGACACCGGCTTCGACTGCCCCGAGGTGCGCAATTTGGTCATGGCGCGCTTCACCCACTCCTCGATCCTCTACCAGCAGATGCGAGGGCGCGGCACGCGCCTGTCGCCCGGCAAGAAACGCTTCACCATGTGGGATTTCACCGGCGTCACCTTGCGCCACGGCGACGACGAGTCCGCCAGCGAAGGCGGCCTGGTCGTGGTCAACGAGCCGAAGCGACCGGCGCCTAGCCCGCGTCGCCTCCTGACACTCGACGTGCACGATGAGATCGATCCCGGCACTCGCGAATGGGTCACGGTCGACGAAACCGGCCATGCCTTCATGGATGTCGATGAAGCCAAAGCCGAGGCGCTGGGCGCCGCTTTCGAGACCTGGCTCGCCGGCCATAGCTTCAATTCCGATCAGCTTCGACAGCTCTACCTCGTCAAGGAGCAGATCAAGGCCAATGCCGCCGACCTCAGCACCTTCGAAAGCTGGCGCTTCGACCGCGCGCCGCTCTCTATGAACGGCGGCTATCCGCGCGCGTTGGCGGTATTCGGCGGGGCCGCGGCGCTGGAGGCCGTCCTCGCCGACATGAACGAGGCGGTCTTCGGCCTCGCTTCGGCGGGCGACTCCGAGGAAGACCTCCGTCAGGCGAAACCACTCAACTAGGGAGCCCCGATGCCGTTCACGCCCGACATGCGTCGCAAGGTCGATCAGATCCGCGACTATCTCTACGGCGGCGGCTATCCCGACCCTCTGTCCAACGCCGAACAGCTGAGCTTTCTGTTCTTCTTCTACATGATCGAGAGCATAGACGCGGCCAACCTTCGCCAGGCCGGGGCGACCGGCCGGGGCTATACGTCGCTATTCGCGGGCGAATGGACCCTGCGCAACCCCTTGAACGCGCCGGCCAAAGGCGTGGCGACCCTCCCGCGCGAGCGGATGCGGTGGTCGTCCTGGGCCAACGCCATGTCCGGCGAACCCCTCGTCACCTTTGTCCGTGACGAAGTCTTCCCGTTCTACGCAGGCCTCGGCGGCGAGTTCGGCATGAGCTTCATGACTCAGGCGCGTCTCGCTATCGACGACCCCACCGTGCTCACCCAGGTCCTGACTCTGGTGAACGAGTTGCGCCTGGATCAAGCCGACCCCGATACCAAGGGCGACCTCTTCGAGCACGTGCTCCGGCAAATCAAACAGGCCGGCGAGCTCGGCCAATTCCGCACGCCGCGTCACATCATCCGCGCCATCGTCGATCTGGTCGACCCGAAGATCGGCGAGACGGTCTACGATCCCGCCGCGGGCACCGCCGGCTTCCTGGTCGCCGCCTATGAGCACATTCGCTTGGCCAACTCCTCGACCGGAGGCCGCGAGGTGGCGGAAGTGGATGGCAAGACATTCGAGCGCGGTCACGGCGATCGGCTGAACGACGCCCAATGGCGCAAGCTCCAGACCGCGATCTTTTACGGCAACGATGTCGATCCCAAGATGGTCAGCCTCGCCTCGATGAATCTGGCTCTGCGCGGGTTGCCCGACGTGCGCATCCTCAAGCGAAATGTGCTGACGACCAGCTTCGATCGGCAGACGAAGGCGGAGAAGGGCCTGCCGCTCGACGGCTACGACGTCATCCTCGCCAATCCGCCGTTCTCCGGCCGCCTCGACCGCGACCGCATCGTCGACGACGTGAAGGTCGGGACGAGCACCGCGACCGAACTGTTGTTCGTCAAATACATGATCGACAATCTGAAGCCCAGCGGCCGCTGCGGCGTGATCGTGCCAGAGGGCGTTCTGTTCGGCTCGACCGGGGCCCACAAGGAACTACGTCGTATCCTGATGCAGAACAATCGGGTGGAGGCGGTCCTCTCCCTGCCCGGTGGCGTGTTCCAGCCCTATTCGGGTGTGAAGACCTCCGTGCTCGTCTTCGCCAAGCGCGGGCGCACCGAGCGGGTGATGTTCCTCCACGCCGCCAACGACGGCTTCAAGCTCGACGCCAACCACGACCAGCCCATCGAGGCCGACGACCTGCCGGGCCTCGTCGCCGCGTTCAACAGCCGCGACGAGCTTTGGGTCGACTGGACCACCCGCAACGCAGATGTTCCGTGGACGGAGAACTGGTGGTTCGCCGGGGCCGAAGCGATCGAGCGCGAGGACTGGAATCTCTCCGCTTCCCGCTACCGGCCCGAGAGCCGCGAGGCGGCGGAACATCGTGATCCGCGCGAACTGCTTGCGGAGTTGCGGGAGGACGTGACGGCGATCCTCGGCGATTTGGATGCGCTGGCGGCAGAGTTAGCAGCTTGAACAGGCCGACCGTAGAGCTAGGCACAGTCTGTCGCATGGATCGGCGAGTTACTTCAGCCGCGGAGGCGACTGGTCGCGGCCTTGAGTTCGTCGGCATGGAACATGTCGATCCAGACTCTGGACGTGTCATGTCGGGCAACGGCTCGCGAAAGGGCGACGGAAAGGGTCAGGCTTTCCTCTTTGACGACCGCCATATCCTCTTTGGAAAATTGAGGCCCTATCTGCGTAAGGTCGCTATCCCCGATACGGGGGGATGTTCGTCGACCGAACTAGTGCCGCTCCTTCCAGATTCGACGCGACTCGACAGGGCCTTCCTGTTTCATTGGGCGCGCAGACGCCAAGTGATCGACGCCTTGATGGCCAAGAACACCGGCGCGCGAATGCCCCGCGCCGACATGTCGGTGCTGATGGGCATGCAAATCCCACTCCCGCCGGTGGAAGAGCAGCGGCGGATCGTGGGGCTGTTGGATCGAGCGGCGGAGATCAGGCGCCGCGCCGACGCTGCCCGCGCCAAGGCCCGCGCCGTCATCCCCGACCTTTTCCTCGACATGTTCGGCGATCCCGCGACGAATCCGAAGAGGTGGCCCGTTTTCAAGCTGGGCAATCTCCTCGACCGAATAGACGGCGGATGGAGCCCGGTCTGTGGTGACGGCGCGCCAACGCCCGATCAATGGGGTGTGTTGAAGCTCAGTGCGGTTAAGTCCACGGGCTTTGTCGGGGCGGAGGCCAAACGCTTGCCGGAAACCATCGACCCTCGTGGAGACCTCGAAATTCACGAAGGCAATCTGCTCTTTACGCGCAAGAACACGATCGATCTCGTTGGGACCGCTGCGGTCGCAGACAGTAGCGGTCGCAAGAGAATGCTGCCCGACACCATCTTTCGATTGGTCCCGAGCGATCCTGCCCGTTTCGTCCCGCAATATGTCAGCGACCTGATTAATTTGAACTCCTTCCGACCAGCGATTCGGCGGCTCGCCAGCGGCTCGGCGTCATCAATGCCAGGTATCTCCAAAGGGCGGCTGTTCGCTTTGGAGATACCCGTACCAGATTTCCCCCTCCAAACCGCCTTCGCTGAACAGGCTCAACGCCTAGAATCCCTCGCCCGCCACCTCGGCGCCGCCGCCGCCAAGGCTGAGGCCTTGGCCGACGCGCTGTCGGCGGAGGTATTCCACTAAGCTTCCCGCGCCTCCCTGCCCGGGAAGAGCTTGCACAGACCGTAGAAAAAGAACAAAAACAGAACTAATAGAAACAAGCACCGCCATGAAGCCACAACGCATTCGCGACCCCGTTCACGACCTCATCGAATTCTCCAATAGCGAGCTGGAACGCACCCTATGGCAGGTGCTGCAGACGCGGCCTTTCCAGCGTCTGCGACGGGTCAAGCAACTCGGGTTTTCCGATCTGGTCTATCCCGGCGCCAGCCATTCTCGCTTCGCCCACAGCGTCGGCGTCTTTCATACGGCCCGCCAGTTGATGGATGTGGTGGCGGCCCGTCTGAATGAGCGGCAACCTTCGAAGGAACAGAGGGCGCTGGCCGCGGCCCTGGTCCACGATCTGGGGCACGGCCCGTTCAGCCATGCGTTTGAAGCCGTCGGCAAACGGCTCAAGCTGAAGTTGGCAAGCCATGAAGCCATGAGCGATCTGCTCATCCGGGACGGCGAGGTAGCGGATGTGCTCAACCAGGGGCTCGGCAGCGGCTTCGCCAGCGATGTCGCTGACATCATCAAGAAGGATGGGGTCAAGACCGTCCATCACGCGGTGGTTTCGAGCCAGTTCGACGCTGACCGTCTGGACTATATGCGCCGCGACCGTCTGATGACCGGTACGCAGCACGCGGCGATCGATTTTCCCTGGCTGATCGCCAACCTGGAGATTGGCGCGGTCGAGGTCGGCGTAGATGACAGGCGGGTGGGGACGATCGAGACCTTTGTTCTGGGTCCCAAGGCGATCCACGCGGCCGAGGCTTTTGTCCTGGGTCTCTTCCAGCTCTACCCGACGGTGTATTTTCATAAGACGACGCGCGGCGCGGAGAAGATGTTCATCGAGCTTCTGGTCCGGGTTGTGGAGCTCGTACGGGCGGGAACTGTCGACGCCACCGGCCTGGCGACCAATCATCCGCTGCTCAGGTTCGCCGAGACGCCCGAAGACATCGAAACCGCCTTGTCTCTAGACGACACCGTGGTCTGGGGCGCGCTCAGCCAGATGGCGCAGGCGGCCGATCCAGTTGTCGCGGAGTTTTCCGAGCGGCTTCGCGATCGCAAACTCTACAAATGCCGGGACGTACGGGTTGAGATCGCACACGCCTTGGGCCCGGTCGGCGAGGACGCAGAGGCGCGCGACGCAAAAATCGACGCATGCTGCAAAGGTGTGGAGCGGGGATTGACCGACTGGCTAGCCGGCCACGCCGGGGGCAGGCCCCGGGTTCTGATCGATGCGGCAGCGCGTTCGCCGTATAAGTCTGGACGCGAATCAGCCGGGCCACTCGATCGCATCAACATCAGGACCGACAGCGGCGAGCTGGTCGACCTCAAGGAGCGCTCGGGTGTCGTCGCGGCGTTAAGGACTTTCAGAGTGTTCCGAGTCTACGTCGATAGAGACGATCACCAAGCCCAAAAAGCCATCGACGCAATCGTCAAAGGGGAGATTGATAAATGTCAGTCGTGACCGCCGAGCGGGCGGCGAGGATTGTCCGGGACGCCGGCGGTCAGATCATTGGTCGCACGCGGCTGCAGAAGACCGCCTATCTGTTGAGCGTCGCCGGTCTCGAAGACGGATTTTCGTTTGTCTACAAGCACTATGGCCCGTTCAGCGAGTCATTGGCCGATGGGGCGCAGGTCGCCAGCCTGTTTGGCCTGATGCGTGAAACTGAACAGCGGGCGGCTTGGGGCGGACTCTATTCAATCTATACGTCTGAGGGTGGGGCGGTATCGGACTTGTCCCAAGCGAGGGTTCGCCTCGCGAAAGAGGCCGCGAGCGCCGACGCTGTCGAGTTGGAACTGGCCGCGACGGCCGTCTATCTCGCCGAGGAGGGCGCCGCCGATCCTTGGGCCGAAACAGCGCGCCGAAAGCCGGAGAAGGCCGATGGGGGCCGGATTGAGAGAGCCAAGAGCCTGCTGCGAAAGCTGGCCGCAATTCCGACTCCCCGCCCTCTACCGCGGATTGCGTGACTATGACTCCATGCAGCCTCGCTCGGAGCTAAGCGTCGCCGCGGCCTGTTTGAAAAAACGATACCTTCGGCTGGGCGGTGGCGATCGTCTCACCCCAAGTCTTGGCAACACGGCGGCCGCGCTCGTATGGTCCGCCCTCGCCCGCTAGGGAGCGTGCAAGGGGAAGCGCCATGGACCTCGATTTCTCGCCTGAAGACGCAGCCTTTCGTGAGGAGGCGCGCGCGTTCATCGCCGAGAACTATCCGGCCGCCCTGCGCGAGAAGCAGAAGAGCGAGGATGCGCTGACCAAGGAGGACTATTTCTCCTGGCACCGGGTCCTGGCGCAAAAGGGCTGGTCGGCGCCGTCGTGGCCGGTGGAATGGGGCGGCACCGGCTGGACCCCCACGCAGAAATATATCTGGTCGGAGGAGCAGGCCCGCGCCGACACCATCCCCATCCTGCCGTTCGGCGTCGCCATGCTGGCGCCCGTGCTGTGGACGTTCGGCACGCAGGAACAGAAAGAGCGTTTCCTGCCGGGCATCCGCGACGGCAAGGTCTGGTGGTGCCAGGGCTATTCCGAGCCGGGCGCCGGCTCCGACCTGGCCTCGCTGAAGACCAAGGCCGAGCGCATCAAGGGCGACGACGGCCAGGAATACTATCTGGTCAACGGCCAGAAGACCTGGACCACCCTGGCGCAGTTTGCCGACTGGGGCTTTTTCCTCGTCCGCACCGACCCCGCGTCCAAGCCTCAGGCGGGGATCAGCTTCCTGCTCATCGACATGAAGTCGCCCGGCGTCACCGTGCGGCCGATCATCACCCTGGAGGGCGGGCACGAGGTCAACGACGTCTTCCTCGACAACGTCAAGGTGCCGGTGGAAAACCGCATCTTCCACGAAAATCAGGGCTGGACCTGCGCCAAGGCGCTGCTGGCCCACGAGCGGTCGGGGATCGCCGGCGTCGCCCGCTCCAAGCGGGGCCTGGAGCGCATCCGTGAGGTCTCCGCCACCGAGCGCGCCGACGATTCCGGGCCGCTGCTGGCCGACGCCTTCTTCCGGCGCAAGGTCGCCGAGCTGGAGATCGACCTGACGGCGCTGGAATACACCGAGCTGCGCACCCTGGCCGGCGAGAGCTCAGGCAAGGGCCCTGGCCCGGAATCCTCGATCCTCAAGATCAAGGGCACGGAGATCCAACAGCGCCTGACCGAGCTCGCGCTGGAGGCGGCCGGTCACTATGGCGCGCCCTATCTGCGCGGCCTGCCGCACAACTTCGGCGCGGTCGGGCCGGACGCCGCGCACGGGGTCGCCGGAACCTACTTCAACACCCGCAAGACCTCGATCTACGGTGGATCGAACGAGATCCAGCGCAACATCATAGCCAAGATGGTCCTGGGCCTCTGAAGCCCGCTGCCACGCCGGAAGGACGCCCGATGGATTTCAGCTTCACCGAAGAGCAGACGCTGCTGCGCGACACGGTCGGCGCCTATCTCGCCGACAACTATGACTTCGACAAACGCCGCGCCGCCGTGGCTTCGGCCGCCGGCTGGCGCCCCGAGGTGTGGAAGGTCCTGGCCGAAGACCTCGGCATTCTGGGCGCCTCGTTCTCGGAGGAACAGGGCGGTCTCGGCGGCGGTCCGACCGAGGTGATGGTGGTGATGGAGGAGTTCGGCAAGGCGCTGGTCGTCGAGCCCTACCTCGGTACGGTGGTGATCGGCGGCGGTTTCCTGCGGCGCGCCGGCGGCAAGGCCGCGGACGACCTCATCGGCGATCTCATCGGCGGAACCGCGCGCTTCGCTTTCGCCTGGGGTGAGCCGCAAGCGCGCTATTGCCTGCACGACCTGGCGGTGACCGCGCGCAAGGAAGGCGCCGGCTATGTGCTGAACGGCGCCAAGTCGGTAGTGGTCGGTGCGCCCTTCGCCACCCATCTGATCGTCACCGCCCGCACGGGCGGCGCTCGGCGCGACACCGGCGGCGTGTCGGTGTTCGTGGTCGACAAGACCGCCAATGGCGTGATCACGCGTGACTATCCCACCGTGGACGGCGGCCGCGCCTCCGAGGTGACCTTCGAGAACGTGTCCGTCGGCGCCGAGGCCCTTATCGGTGGCGAGGGCGAGGCGCTGCCGATGGTCAATCAAGTCGTCGACGAAGCGGTGGCGGCGGTGTGCGCCGAGGCCTGCGGCGTGCTGCGCCGGCTGCACGAAGGCACCCTGGAATATACCCGCCAGCGCAAGCAGTTCGGCGCGCCGATCGCCTCGTTCCAGGTGTTGCAGCACCGCATGGTCGACATGTTCATTCAGGTCGAGCAGGCGGTCTCCATGACCTATATGGCGCACATCAAGCTGGGCGAGGCCGACGGCGAGCGCGCCAAGGCGGTGTCGGCCGCCAAGGTCCAGATCGGACGCGCCTGCAAGTTCGTCGGCCAGAACGCCATCCAGCTGCACGGCGGCATGGGCATGACCGACGAGATGGCCATCGGCCACTACTTCAAGCGGGCAACCCTAATCGAGGGGGTGTTCGGCTCAGTGGATCATCACCTGGCCCGCTACGAGGCGCACGCCTTCGCCAAGGCGGCGTGACGGCGTGCGCCTGATCGAGGCGCCGTCGCCGAACTTCGACGCCCGGCGCGCGCCGCCGGACATGATCGTCCTGCACTACACCGGCATGGCCAGCGGCGAGGCGGCGCTGGCGCGGCTGCGCGATCCCGCCGCCCAGGTCAGCGCGCACTATCTCGTCGAGGAGGACGGACGGGTTTTCGCGCTGGTGGACGAGGCGCGGCGCGCCTGGCACGCGGGCGTCTCCTCCTGGCAGGGCGCCGCTGATACCAACGCCCGCTCGATCGGGATCGAGATCGTCAATCCAGGCCACGAGTTGGGCTACCGGCCCTTTCCCGCGCCGCAGATCCAAGCGGTCATCGCCCTCGTCGGAGACATCCGTGAGCGCTGGACGATCGAGGATGGGTTCATTCTCGGCCACTCCGATGTCGCCCCACGCCGCAAGCTGGATCCAGGCGAGCTGTTCCCCTGGTCGGAGCTGGCCGTCGCTGGGCACGGCCTGTGGGTCGAACCGCCGCCGGCGCCGGGACCGGAGCTCGCTGTCGGCGCCGAGGGGCTGGGTGTTCTCGTGCTGCGCGGCGCCCTGGCGCGGCTGGGTTACGACGTTCCGGCCCAGGGGCCCTTCGACGACGACCTGGCGACCGTCGTCACCGCCTTTCAGAGGCACTGGCTGCAGATCCGTTGCGATGGCGTGGCCGACGGCGACACGCGCGCCCGGCTGATGGCCCTCCTGCGGCGCCCCGGCGCATGATCGCGCCCGATCCGGACCTTTCCGGCGACCTCGTCCTCACCGTTGGGCCCTTCGACCTGACGCCGCTCGCGCCTGCCGACGCCGAGGATCTGCTGGCCGAGCTCTCCGATCCGCGCGTGGTCGAATGGATGGATATCGACCCGCTTCAGACTCTTGAAGAAGCCGAGGCGATCGTCGGCTGGGCGCGCGATCAGCGGGCGCTGGGGGCCGGCGTTCGCTGGGCGATCCGGGCCCGGGACGATGGCGCGTTCGCGGGCACCTGCGGCTTCAACCGCATCGTCCTCGAACGCGGGAGGCGAGGGGAGATCGCCTACGATCTCGGTCGCGCCTGGCAGGGGCGCGGGGTCATGAGTCAGGTGCTGCCGACGGTCATGGACTTCGGCTGGCGCCGGCTGGCGCTGCACCGCCTGGAGGCCCTGGTCACGCCTGGCAATGCGCCGTCCTGCGCGCTGCTCGAGCGGCATGGATTTGCGCGCGAAGGCGTGCTCGCGGGCTATGGTTTCTGGAAGCGCCGCTACTGGGACCAGATCGTCTACGGCTTGACGCGCGAGGATGCGGCGCCCACGCTCTAGGCGGATCAGACGGCCGGGCGGTCGCTCTCCGCACCCGCGAGGGACGGGGGGAGGAAAGTCCGGGCTCCACGGCGATAAGGCGGCGGGTAACGCCCGCCGGGGGTGACCCCAGGGATAGCGCCACAGAAAGCAAACCGCCCTCCGGAGCCTTCGGCGAAGGAGGGTAAGGGTGAAAGGGTGGGGTAAGAGCCCACCGCGGACCGGGTGACCGGGACGGCATGGCAAGCCCCGCTTGGAGCAAGACCGAATAGGGACGCCGCGTCTGCTCAGCTTGAGTATGGAGCGGGCAGGGCCGTCGCTGGCCCAGGCGTCCGGGTAGGTCGCGAGAACCGCCCGGTGACGGGCGGTCCAGAGGAATGGCCGCCGCGTCCCGGACGAGAGTCCGGGGCGGCACAGAACCCGGCTTACAGGCCGTCTGATCCGCACGCCTCACAGCAACCCCACTTGAATGTTCTGTATATGTTCACGGCGGCCCGCGCGCGGTCTTGGCCGCGTCCCAACACGGTTAGCGAAATCTTACAATTTAGGGTTTCGGTGTCATTGTATCCCAATCAATCCCATGTTAACCCAGTTTTATCGTTCGAGATACCGATCCGGGGCTGGTTGCGGTGTTCCATTCCACCTTTGAAAAACAGCTCGACGCCAAGCGGCGCATCATCGTGCCGCAGGAATTCCGCGCGGCGGCGGCCAGCCCGTTCGACGGCGTCTTCTGCTTCCCCTCGATCGAGCACGACTGCATCGAGGGTGGCGGCCAGGCTCTGTTCGAAACCTACCTCTCGGTCATCGACGAACTGGCGTTTGGCGATCCCCTGCGCTCGGCGTTGGAGACCAGCGTGCTGGGCGGCATGTGCCGGCTGTCCTACGACACCGCCGGGCGTATCACCCTGCCCGAGAGCCTGTGCGAAGCCTTTGGTCTGACCGACTGGGTGGCCCTGGTCGGCATGGGCGAGCGCTTCCAGATCTGGCCGCGGCAAGCCTTCCACGCCCATCGCGCCGAACAGCTCAGGCTGGCCAGGGTCGGCCTCCCGGCGCTGCGGGCGCAGCAACGCGCGGCGGTGGTCGCATGAGCGCACACGCCAGCGTCCTCCTCGCCGAGGTCCTGGATGTCCTCCGCCCAGGGCCGGGTCTTTCGATCGTCGACGGTACGTTCGGGGCCGGCGGCTACAGCCGGGCCATTCTGGGCGCCGGCGCGAGCGTCACCGCCTTCGACCGCGATCCCACGGTCTCAACCTATGCATCTGAACTCACCGCGGGCGGTCGTTTCCGGCTGGTCGCGGCGCCGTTCTCGACCATGGCCGAAGTGATGGGCGACGGCGCCTGCGACGGCGTCGCGCTGGATCTCGGCGTTTCATCCATGCAGTTCGACGAGGCCGAGCGCGGGTTCTCGCTGATGCGCGACGGTCCCCTGGATATGCGTATGTCGGGGGAGGGGCCGTCGGCCGCCGACATCGTCAACAACGCACCACATCCGGCCCTGGCGCGGATTTTCCGCGAGTTTGGCGAAGAGCGCGAGGCCGGGCGCGTCGCCACGCGAATCGTGCGCCGGCGGGTCGAGAGGCCGTTCGAGCGCACAGCCGATCTCGCGGCCGAAGTCGAACAAGCGCTGGGCGGACGCCGCGGCGCGAAGATTCATCCGGCCACGCGGGTTTTCCAGGCCCTTAGAATCGCGGTCAATGACGAGCTTTCAGAACTTGAGGCTGGGTTGTTGGCGGCCGAGCGGACACTGAAGGCGGGAGGTCGATTGGCGGTCGTGACGTTCCATTCTCTCGAGGATCGGATCGTCAAGTCGTTCTTGGCCGAGCGCACCGGCGGCGCGGAGCGGGGATCGCGGCATGCGCCCGCCATTCCGGTGGCGCGCCCGAGCTTCCAATTGATTCACAAAGGCGTGCACGCGGCTTCGGAGGCTGAAGTCGCGGCCAATCCCCGGGCCCGGTCAGCCAAGCTCCGGGCCGCCGAGCGCTCCGCCGCCCCGCCGTGGAGGCGCGCGGCATGATCCTGTCGGGCATTTTCAATCGCCGCTATCGGGGCTTCCGTGTCGTCGATCTCGCCGCCCTGGCGATTCTGCTCGTCCTGGCCCTGGCGAGCTACGCCTTCAAGACCCTGGCCCAGGGCATGGGCGCCGACACCGCCGGCGTCGAGCAACAGATCGCTCAGGAAGACAACCGCATCCATCTCCTGAAGGCTGAGATCGCGCACCTGGACGATCCGGGCCGCGTCGAGCGCCTCTCAACCCAATATCTCGGCCTGCAGGCCGTGGACCCGAAGCAGGAAACCACGGCCGAAGCGCTGCCCCAGGTCGCCCTCAAGGGCGCTGGGCCGGTTGCGACGAAGGTGGTCAAGCCATGACCGCCATTCCCGAAGGCTCGCAAGGCGTCTGGCGACCGTCCGCCGGACCGGCGTCGTGGTTCGGGTGGTTGGACCGCGCCATCGAGCGCGCCCGCGCCTCCGGCAAGGCCGAAGACGACACGCGGCTGCGCATCTTCTTCGTCATGGCTCTGTTCGTGGCCGCCTTTGTCACCCTGGGCTTGGTGGCGACCAAAGCTGCGCTGTTTTCGGGCCTGGATGCAAAGAGCCGTGGCGCCGGTCTGGCGCCTGAGGCGCGCGCCGATCTGGTCGACCGCAACGGCCAGATCCTGGCCGTCGATCTGGTCCGCTACGGCATGTATATCAATCCGCGCGAGATCTACGATCCGGTGGCGACCAAGGCCGCCCTGCTGAGCGTCCTTCCGACGCTGTCGTTGGCTCACCTCGATACGGCCCTGACCGGTCCGCACAAGGAATACTACCTGGCCGCCGGCCTGCTGCCCGAGGTGAAGGATCGTATCCACGACCTCGCGTTGGCGGGCGTCACCTTCGCCGAGGAGCCGGGCAGGGCCTATCCGCTCGGGTCCACCGGCGTTCACGTCATCGGCTTCGCCGACAAGGGCGGGCGGGGGCTGGCCGGCGCCGAGAAGGCCTTCGATACCGAGATCCGCGACGACGCCGGCCACGACCCGGTGCCGCTGTCCATCGATCTGCGCGTCCAGGGCGCCTTGCAGGATGAACTCAGCGCCGCGGCGACTCGCTTCGGCGTCAAGGACGCCGTCGGCATGGTGGTCAACACCCGCACCGGCGAGATCCTGGGCATGGCCAGCTGGCCGGACTTCGACGCCAACGATCCGGGCAAGGCCAATCCGGCGGCGATGGTCAACCACGCCGCCACGACGGTCTACGAGCCAGGGTCGGTGTTCAAGGTCTTCACCCTGGCCATGGGCCTGGACGCCGGCACGACGACTGTCGACACGAAGTATGACGTGCGCAATCCGCTCGTCCTGCCGGGCCAGACCATTCACGACTACGACAAGCAGGACGCCGCCCTGGGTCAGATGCCGCTGTGGGAGGTGTTCACCCACTCCTCGAACGAGGGCGCCGCGCGCATGGCGCTGCAGGCCGGCGCCGCCAACATGGACAAGTATTGGCATCTGTTCGGCCTCTATCAGAAGGCCCCGAGCGAGCTCATCGAGTCCGCCCATCCGCTGCTGCCCGCGCGGCTCAGCGAGAACGCCGTCGCCACCATGGGCTTCGGCCACTCGATTTCCGTCACGCCCCTGATGATCGCCACCGGCATGAGCTCGATCCTGAACGGCGGCATCTACCGCCCGCTGACCTTGAAAAGGCTGGAGCCCGGTCAGGCCCTGGCGCCCGGACGTCGCGTGATCAAGGCCTCCACCTCGCGCACCATGCTCAATCTGATGCGCCTGAACGCCCTCATCGGCACCGGCCGCAAGGCCGACGTTTCCGGCTATCGCGTCGGCGGCAAGACCGGCACGGCCACCAAGCTGGTCCATGGACACTACGACAAGGGCAAGCTGAACCTGGCGTCCTTCGCCGCCATCTTCCCGACGGACGGCCCGCTCGACCAGGACCGCTACTATGTCCTGATCATGATGGATGAGCCCAGGCCGCTGCCGGAGACCGGCGGGTTCACCACCGGCGGCGAGGTGTCGGCGCCCATCGCCGGCAAGGTGATCGCGCGCATCGCGCCGCTCCTCGGGGTCAAGCGCATCGTCTCGACGACGGCGGTCGATCCCAAGGGACCGGTCGACACCCAGGCCCTGACGGGGCGCGACTGATGACGCGCCTCTCCACCCTGGTTCGGCGCGATCTGGCCATCGATCCGGACATCACCGGCGTGACCGCCGACAGTCGCCGCGTGAAGCCCGGGTTTCTGTTCGCGGCCCTTCGGGGCGCGAATCTCGACGGCCGCCGCTTCGTGCCCGCGGCGCTGGACGCCGGCGCGGCCGCGATCCTCGCCGGTGAGGACATGCCTGGCCTGTCGACCCCCGTGGTCCGCGCGGCCGATCCGCGCCGCGCCTACGCCCTGGCCGCCGCGGCGCTCAGCGGTCACCAGCCCAAGGTCGTCGTCGCCGTGACCGGCACCAATGGCAAGACGTCGGTGGCGGCGTTCTGTCGCCAGATCTTCGCACGCCTGGGGCATGCCTCGGCCAGCATGGGCACGCTCGGCGTTCGCGCCGGCGACGACCAACTGACCGCGCCCGGCCTCACGACCCCCGACGCCGGCGACGTGGCCGAAATGATGGCCCGCCTGGCCGAACGCGGCGTCACCCACCTCGCGCTGGAAGCCTCGTCCCACGGCGTCGATCAGCGCCGCCTGGACGGCGTCCAGCTGACCGCCGCCGGCTTCCTCAACCTCACCCAGGATCACCTCGACTATCACGGCGACATGGAGGCCTATCGCGCCGCCAAGCTGCGCCTGTTCCACACCCTGCTGCCGCGCGGGCGGACCGCCGTGCTCAACGCCGATTCCGACGCCTTCCCCGCCTTCGCCGCCGCGGTCAGGACGCATGGCCACACCCTGATGACCGTGGGCGCCATGGGGCAGGGGCTCAACCTCATCGCCCGCCGTCCGGCGCCGAACGGCCAGCGCCTGAGGATCGGCGCCTGGGGTCGGGAATATGAGATCGTCCTGCCCCTGGCGGGCGCCTTTCAGGCCGCCAATGCGCTCGTCGCCGCTGGCCTCTGCATCGCCGCCGGCGGCGCGGTCGAGGATGTTCTGGTCGCGCTTGAGGGTCTCGAAGGCGCGCCTGGTCGCATGCAGAAGATCGGCGAGGGACCGCGGGGCGGCGTCGCCTATGTCGACTACGCCCATACGCCCGACGGCCTCCGCACCGTGCTCACCGCGCTGCGTCCCCACGCCAGCGGCCGCCTGATCGTCGTCTTCGGCGCTGGTGGCGACCGCGATCGGGGCAAGCGGCCGCAGATGGGGGCCATCGCCGCCGACCTCGCCGATGTCGCTATCGTCACCGACGACAATCCGCGGTCCGAGCCGCCCGAGGCGATCCGCGCCCAAGTCATGGCCGGATCCGGGGGCCTTGAGGAAATCGGCGGCCGGGCCGAGGCGATCGCCGCCGCCGTCGCGCGCCTCGCCAAGGGCGACATCCTGGTCGTGGCCGGCAAGGGGCACGAGCAGGGCCAGGATATCGGCGGCGTCATCCACCCCTTCGACGACGTGGCCGTCACCCGCACGGCGCTGAGGGGCGGCTCATGACGGAGCCCCTGTGGACATCGGCCGACATCGCCGCCGCCACCCATGGGCGCCAGAGCGGCCCATCCTTCGTCGCCGGCGGGATCACGATCGACAGCCGCGAGGTGGCGCCTGGCGACCTGTTCGTCGCCTTGGCCGACGCCCGTGACGGTCACGATTTCATTCCGGCGGCGCTGGCCGCCGGCGCAGCCGGCTCGCTCGTCTCCAAGGCGACGCCGGGCCCGGCGGTCGTCACCGCCGACACCCTTGTCGCCCTGGCCAATCTGGGCGCGGCCGCCCGCGACCGCGCGCCGGCGACCCGTCGTGGGGCCGTGACCGGATCGGTGGGCAAGACCAGCGTCACCCAGGTGGTGCTGGCGGGTCTGAAGCTGGCGGGCGACGCCCACGGTTCGGTGAAGTCGTTCAACAACCACATCGGCGTGCCCCTGACGCTGGCGCGGATGCCGCGCACGACCCGCCGCGCCGTGTTCGAAATGGGCATGAACCACGCCGGCGAGATCGCCCCGCTCTCGCGTCTGGTGCGCCCGCACGCGGTGGCGATCACCAACGTGGAAGCCGTGCACATGGAGAATTTCGCCGATGGCGTGGCGGGCGTCGCCCGGGCCAAGGCGGAGATCTTCGAGGGCCTGGAGGCGCGCGGCGCGGCGATCCTCAACGCCGACAATTCCTGGACGGCCGAACTGACCCGGGCGGCCGAGGCCAAGGGCGCTCGGGTGCGCAGCTTCGGCGCCGCCGCTGGCGCCGACGCCAGGCTAGTGAGCTTTTCCGCAACGCCGCACGGCGCCGAAGTGAAAAGCCTCATCGATGGCGCGCCGCTCGACTACACCCTGCGCCAGTCCGCGCCGCACTGGGGCCCGATGAGCCTTTGCGCTCTGTTGATGCTCGACGCGCTCGGTGTCGATCTTGATCTCGCGGTTCGCGCCCTCGCCGAATTCGAGCCCCTGGCCGGGCGGGGCGTGACGATGACGCTGCAAGGCCCGCGCGGCGCGTTCACCCTGGTCGACGAAAGCTACAACGCCAGTCCGGTGTCGGTGGCGGCCGCCCTGAACGCGCTCGGCGCGCGGCCGGCGCAGGGCCGCCACATCGCCGCGTTGACCGACATGCTGGAGCTGGGCGGCGACGCATCCGCCCGCCACGCCGCCCTGGCAAGTGACATCGATGCGGCCGGCGTCGATCTGGTGTTCTGCGCCGGCCCTCTGATGCGCGCGCTCTGGGAGGCCCTGCCCAAGGATCGGCGCGGCGCCTGGGCGCCGAGCGCGGCCGACCTCGCGCCCGTTCTCAATGCGGTGGTGGCCGCCGGCGATGTCGTGATGATCAAGGGGTCCAAGGCCTCGAAGGCCAGCCTGCTCGTCCAGGAACTGGTCACCCTGAGCGAGGCCGCCTGATGGTCTTCTTGCTCTATCAGTTCCTGGCCGACCATCACCTCTATCTGCCGGGCCACAACCTGCTGCGCTACCTGACGTTCAGGGGCGTCATGGCCGTCGCCACCTCGCAGTTCGTGGTCGTGGCCATGGGCTCGCGCTTCATCCGCTGGATGCAGGCGCGGCAGGGCAAGGGCCAGCCCATCCGCTCGGACGGCATCCAGCGCCACATCACCGAGAAGGCCGGCACGCCGACCATGGGCGGGCTGATGTTCCTGGCCGGCATCACCGCGGCGACCCTGTTCTGGGCCGACCTCGCCAACATCTATGTGTGGGTCGTCCTGGGAGTGACCCTGGCCTTCGGCGGCCTAGGCTTCATGGACGACTACGCCAAGGTCACTCGCCAATCGACGGCCGGGATCTCCGGGCGCATGCGCCTGGTGGTCGAGGCGGGCGTGGCCGCCGTCGCCGTGTTTCTGATGATCCGGTTCGGCGCGGCTACCCCGGGGAATTCCGGTCTTTCGACCTCGATCGCCTTCCCCTTCGTCAAACACATGCTGTGGAACCTGGGCTGGTTCTACCTCGTCTTCGGCGCCTTCATCATCGTCGGCGCGTCCAACGCCGTGAATTTCACCGACGGCCTCGACGGCCTCGCCACCGTGCCGGTGATGATCGCCGCCGCCACCTTCGGCCTCGTCGCCTACCTCGCCGGCAATTTCAAATTCGCCGACTATCTGCAGATCGACTTCGTGCCCGGAGCGGGCGAGCTGGCCGTGGTCTGTTCGGCCATCGTCGGCTCGGGACTCGGCTTCCTTTGGTACAATGCGCCCCCCGCACGGATATTCATGGGCGACTCCGGCGCCCTTTCGCTGGGCGGGGCCATAGGCGCCATCGCCGTGGCCACCAAGCATGAGATCGTCCTGGCCATCGTCGGCGGCCTGTTCGTCGTCGAGACGGTGTCGGTGATCATCCAGGTCGGCTGGTTCAAGCGCACCGGCAAGCGGGTGTTCCTGATGGCCCCCATCCATCACCACTTTGAAAAACTCGGTTGGTCCGAGCCGACGGTGGTGATCCGGTTCTGGATCGTGGCGGTGATGCTGGCCATGGTCGGCCTCGCCACGTTGAAGTTGCGGTGAAGCGGTCATGATCCCGGTCACCTGCTTCGAAGGAAGGACGGTCGCGGTGTTCGGCCTGGCGCGTAGCGGTCTCGCGGCCGCGCGCGCCCTCGTCGCCGGTGGCGCGCGCGTCGCCTGCTGGGACGAGAGCGCCAGCGCCCGCGCTGTGGCCAAGGCCGAGGGCTTCGACCTCGTCGATCTGGCGACGGCGGACTGGTCGGGCTTCGCCGCCCTGATGCTCTCGCCTGGCGTGCCGCTCACCCACCCTACGCCTCACTGGACGGTGGAGAGGGCGCAGGCGGCGGGCGTCGAAATCGTCGGCGACATCGAGCTTTTCGCCCGCGCCGTGGCGCAGGCGCCTGAGCACAAGCGTCCGCGCGTCGTCGCGATCACCGGCACCAACGGCAAGTCCACCACCACCGCGCTGATCGGCCACATGCTCGAGGCCGCCGGGCGCGACGTCCGCGTCGGCGGCAATATCGGCGTCGGCGTGCTCGGCCTTCCCGACATGCACGGCGGGGCGATCTATGTGCTCGAGCTATCGTCCTATCAGCTCGACCTGACCTCCTCGCTGAAGCCCGACGTGGCCATCCTGCTCAATGTCAGCCCCGACCATCTCGAGCGCCACGGCGGCATGGACGGCTATCTGGCCGCCAAGCGCCGCGTGCTGCTGAACCAGGGCAAGGGCGACACCGCCATCATCGGCGTCGACGACGCCTACGGACAGCAGATCTGCACCGAGATCACCGCCGCCAACCGGCGCACCATCTGGCCGATCAGCGCCCGCAAGTCGATCGGACGCGGCGTCTACGCCCTGCAGGGACGACTGTATGACGCCACAGACGGCCGGGTCACCGAGGTGATCGATCTCGGACCGGTCAGGTCGCTCCCCGGCCGGCACAATTGGCAGAACGCCGCCGCGGCCTATGCCGCGGTCCGCGCCCTGGGCGTCTCGGCCGCCGACGCGGTCGAGGGCCTGACCAGCTTTCCGGGCCTGGCCCATCGGATGGAAACCATCGGCGCCATCGGCAATGTGCGCTTCGTCAACGATTCCAAGGCGACCAACGCCGATGCGGCGCGCCAGGCCATGAGCGCCTATCCGCGCTTCTACTGGATCGCCGGCGGCCGGACCAAGACCGGCGGCATAGAGGGCCTGTCCGATCTCTTTCCCTCGGTGGCGCGGGCCTATCTGATCGGCGAGGCCGAGGACGAGTTCGCCGCCACCCTCGAGGGTCACGCGCCCTACGCCCGGACGGGCGTGCTCGAGGCGGCGGTGCGCGCCGCCTTCGCCGACGCCCGCAAGGAGGAAGGCGAAGCCATCGTGCTGTTCTCGCCTGCCTGCGCCTCGTTCGACCAGTACGCCGACTTCGAGGCGCGCGGCGAAGCGTTCCGCGCCGCCGTCCAGGCCCTCATCGCCCCTCCCGCCCAGGCCCTCGCCGGATGACCGCTGAAGCCCACCTGACATCGCACACCTTCTCCCGCCTCGATCGCACCCGCGTGGGCGTCTGGTGGTGGACCACGGACCAGGTCCTGCTGGGCCTGACGGCGGCGCTGATCATGCTGGGCGTGTTGCTGCAGTTCGGGACCAGCCCGGCCGCCGCCCAGCGGCTCGGCATCGCCTGGCCTTTCCACTTCGCCGTCCGCCAATGCGTCTTCGGCGCCGGTGGCGCGGCGATCCTCATCTCCACCGGCATGCTGAGCCCCAAGGGCGTCCGGCGCGTAGCCTTTTTCATCTATGTTGCGGCCATCGTGGCGATGTGCGCCCTGCCGCTGCTGGGCCACGCGGCCAAGGGTGCGACCCGATGGGTGGAGATTGCAGGCTTCACCCTGCAGCCGTCCGAATTCATGAAGCCGGCGCTGGTGGTCCTGGTCGCCTGGATGTTCGCCGAAGGCCAGAAGGGGCAGGGCGTTCCCGGCGTCTCCGTCGCCTTCTGCCTCTACGCCATCGCGGTCGTGCTCCTGTTGATGGAGCCGGACATCGGCCAGACCGTGCTGATCACCGCCGCCTTCGGCGCCGCCTTCTGGATGGCCGGCGTGCCGATGAGCTGGATCATGGTCATGGGCAGCATGGCCATCG